>OGOZ01001023.1_pt1 | contig 16748 bp, 13 predicted proteins | sample 1552801 | NCBI WGS metagenome assembly OGOZ01 (sample SAMEA2580196, study PRJEB22360) | human gut metagenome | biome: human gut; feature: human-associated habitat; material: faeces | place: Denmark | collected 2008/2010 | reverse complement strand
GGTTTTTATTTTTTCTTTAAAACAATTAATGGTTTTGTCTACCCCTTCAGTATTCATAAATTCTTGTTCCTCTTGGTTAAGAGTGTAATTATCTTCAAAGAACATTTTGGTGAGTGGGATTATTTCTTTGCCATATTTTAGTTCATTTTTATATAGAAGTGCTAGGTTTTGCAACCAGTTGTTATCATAGTTTTCTAATTTATATTGTTCTTTTAGATAAGGCATTACAAAGGTTAAATAGTCTTTTTCTTCCATATTTTTTATGTAGTGGCTGTTAATCCATTGTAATTTTTTGATGTCATAAACAGCGGGTGATTTGCTTATTCTAGTGGGGTCAAAGTCTTTTATTAGTTCTTCCATGCTAAAAATTTCTTTGTTTTCTTTTGGGCTCCAGCCAAGTAATGCTAAGTAGTTAACGATGGCATTAGGTAAATAGCCTTCGTGATATAAATCCATGAAGGATGCATCACCATTTCTTTTAGATAGTTTGTTTTTATCTTCACCAAGAACCATTGGAACATGAATATATTTAGGTGGTTCAAAGCCAAATGCTTCATATAATAAGTTATATTTAGGGGTTTGACTTAAGTATTCGTTTCCTCTTATGACATGGGTTATTTGCATTAGGTGATCATCTATGACATTAGCAAAATTATATGTTGGGTAGCCATCACTTTTTAGTAATATTTGGTCTTCTAAGATTTTGTTTTCAACACTTATTTTGCCATATACTAAATCAGTAAAAGTAGATTTACCTATTTTAGGCATTTTTTGTCTAATTACATATGGTTCTTTATTTTTTAATCTTTTTTCTATTTCTTCTTTGCCTAGTTTACTACAATGTCCATCATACATGAAGGCGACTTTGTGGACTTCAGCTTTTTTTCTTAATTCTTCTAGTCTTTCTTCACTGCAAAAGCAATAATATGCTTTACCTTTTTCTACTAATTCGTGAGCATATTTATTATAGATTTCTTTTCTTTCACTTTGGATATATGGGCCATATTCTCCATGGTTATTAGGGCCTTCGTCTATTTTGATATTACATAGATTTAGGGTATCATATATAAAGTCAATGGCTCCTTCAACTTTTCTTTGTTGGTCGGTATCTTCTATTCTTAGAATAAAGTCTCCGCCGTCATGTTTAGCAACGAGATACTCAAATATTGCGGTTCTTAAATTACCAATATGCATATATCCAGTAGGACTTGGAGCATATCTTGTTCTTGTTTTCATAATTTCTCACTTCCTAGCACATTAATTATAATACAGGTAAAATATAAAGTCAAGATAAAACATACAATTGTTCTAACATTTCTAAAGTCTTGCTACTTGTGTTATGGTTTGGCTGATTTTGTGTTATAATTTTGATGTAAATAAAGATAATTCTAATAGTTAAGCTCCAGTATTATCTTTTATATTTTAAATTAATTCATAAGTCTGTTCAAAGACTTCCTTTTCCACAATAAACAGGTCATCCGGCTGATCTTTCAGCACGGCAAGATAGTCGCCGATATTACCAAGCAGATATTTTTCTTCATCCCACAACGGGAATACTTTACAGGCTCTTTCAAGCGGGTAAGCCTGAACAATGGTCGTTTCCAACGGAATACAGGAGTGGATGTATCCGGATAAGCTGATCTGCGTGCCGGTCAGGCGGTTTTTCATGGTCGGCAGGTAAAGTGCCCTGGGGTGATAAGCGTCCTGGGTTGGCAGATAGCGTTTATCAAACTCTTCTTTGGATTTTACACATACCTTTCCCTGGAGATCAATCATAATATAGGTCTGACCGGAAATAATCAGGTCAAGATCACCTTCGATTGTACGGATCGTAATCGGAGTTTGTAAGGGTAGAACCTGTGCAGGCACAACATAACCGATCGGAAGTCGTTTACGACGATAGGTCTTCATGCGGGACAGATCAACATGGCTTGTTCTGGCATCTAAAATGTCGAAGCTGTTGAGATAGTTCTGAATCTGCATGGAAAAATAATCTTCGGTGCGCAAAGAGCTGTATTTACTTTCGTATAACCACCGGTTGATGAAACCGCCGGACTTTTCCAGATGCCCGCCGCCGGAGCCGATCTTTCTTGCAAGATATGCTGCCAGATCACAGGCTTTGGTTTCCTTGGTGCAGCTGCGGACGGAGAACTTCATCCCGTCGGGAAGTTCATTATAAACGACACAGACATCGGCACTGTCAACCTGAATACAAAGGTCACTGATCAGACCTAAGATGTTGGGATCACAGGGCTCTGATTTAACCAGGGAGTAACGTTTTTCTTTATTGTGAACTGCGCGTAGAATCGCAATCGCGGCAATTTCCAGTTCTGCGGAAGAAATGTTGGAATTTCTTAATAAGGAAAAGACATCATTGCGATATTTTAATGCATCGTGCATATCCTTATCTGCCGGATTGTGCACTTCGGTAAACTGCTGGGTATCACTGTAGAGCCCGTAATAAAGGGCAGTTGCAAGATCAGGATAGTCATTGGGATCGAACTGTTCTTCACAAAGAAGCTTCCAGACTACTGTCGAGCAGCTTCCAAAGTCACTTAAGATCAGAGAATCCGGAATGTTCCGGGCTTCCATCTGATGATGGTCAATGATCCCGATATGCTCTGCCGGGATTTTGGTGATGTTGCCGGCTCCATACTGGCTGTCTACGGTAAGCAGAAGTTCATCAGTCAGACGAAGTGTACCTTCCTCCACATATTCAACCGGAATGTTTAATTTCTCCACCATCAGAACCAGATTGGCCTTCCGGATACGGAATCTTCCGGTATAAATCAGGTGGGTTTTGATACCATGATTCTGAAAATAGGTGTACAGGCCAAAGCCGGAAGCCAGCGCATCGGCATCCGGACTGTCGTGGCATTGAATATAGATTTCCTCATAGGATAAAAAATCGCGTAATTGCATAAGAGTCCCCCATCGTTTAGAATAACTCCATCATATCATATACAAATCGAAAAGAAAATGGTATGCTGAACTTACAGAGTAGATAAGAATAGAAGAGGTTACTGGAACGAGGTATGAGTGAACAGTAACTGGAAGAATAAAAATCATAGAATAAAAGAATTGCAGGAGGAAACAATAACGATATGAGAATCGGTATGGGTTATGATGTACACAAACTGACAGAAGGGCGGAAGCTGATTATTGGAGGTGTCGAGATCCCTTATGAAAAGGGACTGCTCGGACATTCGGATGCGGACGTGCTGTTACATGCCATTATGGATGCGCTGCTCGGGGCAGCGGCACTTGGTGATATCGGCAAGCATTTTCCGGACACGGATCCCGCTTATAAAGGAATTTCATCCTTAAAGCTGTTAGAACACGTAGGAGCGCTTTTGGAGGAGCACTATTTCCTCATTGAGAACATTGATGCGACCATTATTGCACAGGCACCGAAGATGCGCCCTTATATTGATACGATGCGGAAGAACATTGCGGATACGCTGCATATGGATCTGTCCCAGGTCAATGTCAAGGCGACAACGGAAGAAGGCCTTGGGTTTACCGGAAACGGAGAGGGGATTTCTTCCCAGGCGATCTGCCTGCTGACAACACCTCTTGGGCTGCAGAGCGAGGATGTGATGCAGAGAGGCTGTGCCGGCTGTGGTGGATGTCCGAAGGCTGATTAATAGAAATGTTTTGAAGGTCTGACAGTTGACAAAACCGTAAAAGTTGCATATGCTATATAGTAGCTAAGGTAGCTGCGAAGATAGGGAGCAGTTGCAGGAAATAAACAGAAAACGACTATGATAGAGAAGAGTACCGTAATCAAGAGGTAACAGAGAGAAGCTGTCATCGGCTGCAAGCAGCTTTTACTTTCGGGGAACGGGAAGTGCACTCTGGAGTCTGCAGGGAGAACGAAGAAGCATCTTCTGGTATCCGGGCACGTCTGGTCACGTTATCGACTGTAAGGGAAAGACGTCATCGTCTTTAAGTAGAGTGGAACCGCGGAATATTTCGTCTCTGTAGATGAAATATTCCGTTTCTTATTTTAGAGGATTTTACAGGAAGTGGAGCAGTTATGGGAATGATCAGCAAAATTAAAGAAGAAATCCGAATCATAAGAGAGCGGGATCCAGCCATTCATTCCAGTATGGAGGTGCTGTTGTATCCAAGCTTTAAGGTGATGCTGCATTACCGGCTGGCACACAAGCTTTATAAAAAGGGACATTATTTCTGGGCAAGATGGATTTCCCAGCGCGGTGTGCGCAAGACCGGAATCGAGATTCATCCGGGAGCACAGATCGGCAAAGGCTTTTTCATTGATCACGGAAATGGCGTTATTATCGGAGAAACAGCGATCATCGGTGATAACGTGACTTTGTATCAGGGGGTAACTCTTGGAGGAACCGGTAAGGAGCAGGGAAAGAGACATCCGACGATTGGAAATAATGTAATGATCAGTGCCGGAGCCAAGATTCTGGGATCCTTTACGATCGGGGACAATTCCAAGATCGGAGCCGGATCGGTTGTTTTGGAAGAGGTGCCGCCGAACTCCACCGTAGTCGGTGTGCCGGGACATGTGGTGAAACGGAATAACCAGAGACTCCCACAGGAAGAACTGGACCAGATCCATTTGCCGGATCCGGTAAAAGAAGAACTGGCCATGCTGCGTAAGAGGATGCAGCAGATGGAAATAGAACTCAGACAATTAAAGGAGGAGAGGAAAGATGGAGAATAGATTTTCCTTTTACAACACATTAACGAAAAAAGTAGAAACCGTGATCCCGAATGTGGACGGCAAAATTGCAATGTATACCTGTGGACCGACGGTGTATCATTTTGCACATATCGGAAATCTGCGCAGCTATATCATGGAGGATGTACTGGAAAAGACCCTGCGTTATCTTGGATATGATGTAAAGCGTGTGATGAATATCACGGATGTCGGTCATCTTTCTTCCGATGCCGATACCGGGGAAGATAAGATGTTAAGTGGGGCAAAGCGTGAGCACAAGACAGTTATGGAAATTGCAAAGTTCTATACCGATGCTTTTTTTGAAGATTGCAAAAAGCTTAATATCAAGCGACCGGATGTGGTGGAGCCTGCAACGAACTGCATTAGTGAGTTTATTCATATGATCGAGGTTCTTTTAGAGAAGGGCTATGCCTATGTGGCCGGAGGAAATGTGTATTTTGATACCTCGAAGCTTAAGGAATATTATGTATTTAATACCCAGAGCGAGAACGAGCTTTTAGTTGGCGTGCGCGATGATGTGACCGAGGATGAAAATAAGAAGAACAAGAACGACTTCGTTCTGTGGTTTACCAAATCCAAGTTTGAGGATCAGGCGCTCAAATGGGACAGCCCGTGGGGCGTTGGATATCCGGGATGGCATATTGAATGCTCCTGCATCAGTATGAAGCATCTTGGAGAATATATGGACATCCATTGCGGCGGCGTGGACAACATTTTCCCGCATCATACGAATGAAATTGCACAGAGTGAGTCCTACCTTGGACATAAATGGTGTAACTACTGGTTCCATGTACATCACCTGAATGACAAGTCCGGTAAGATGAGTAAGTCAAAGGGCGACTTCCTGACTGTATCCTTACTGGAAAGCAAGGGCTATAATCCGTTGGTTTACCGTATGTTCTGCTTACAGTCCCACTATCGGAAGCCATTGGAATTTTCTTATGAAGTAATGGACAATGTAAAGTCTGCTTATGAAAAGCTCCTTAAGAAGATTGCCGGACTTTCCAAAGAAGGAGAAGTGGATGAAGCAGTCTATGCAGAATATCGTCGTAAATTTGAAGATGCGCTTTGCAACGACTTAAATACATCAATGGCAATTACCGTACTGTATGATTTGTTAAAGGCAGACTGCAACGATGTAACGAAGCGTAAACTGGTAGCAAGTTTCGATGAGGTTCTTTCCTTAGGACTTTTTGATGGCGAAAAGGCAGAAGAGAAAGCAGACGATGTGGATGCGGAGCTGGTAAGCTATATTGAAGCAAAGATTGCAGAACGTAAGGAAGCAAAGAAGGCAAAGGATTTTGCAAAGGCCGATGCTATTCGTGACGAGCTGTTACAAAAGGGCATCGTTCTGGAAGATACACGTGAGGGCGTAAAATGGAAAATGGCTTAACCTTTGTACAAAGGATAAGAGAAGCATTTGGGGGTAAAGAGGTGGATATTCGGACATATTCACCTCTTACGCTTGCTTATATCGGAGATTCGATTTATGATCTGGTGATCCGGACCGTGGTGGTGATGCGGGGAAATGCGCCTGCCAATAAACTCCACCACTATACAATCCGCTATGTGAATGCGACCGCACAGGCTCTTTTAGTGGATGCGCTGTTACCGGAGCTTACGGAGGAAGAGCAGGTAATTTTAAAGAGAGGCCGCAATGCGAAGCCATACACCAAAGCCAAGCATGCGACCATGGCAGAGTATAAAAAAGCAACGGCATTGGAAGCACTGATGGGATACCTGTATCTTACCGGGCAGGAGGAGCGGATGCTGCAACTGATCCGGAAGGGCATGGACATCCTGGAAACGCAGAAAACAGAATAGGCAGATCGATTGGAGATATCGAATCAGAAGGAAAGGATCAGAGCATGGAAGAATTCAGAAAAGAAAAAAATGAATCCATTATAGAGGGAAGAAATGTAGTGATTGAAGCATTTCGTTCCGGACAGTCCATTGACCGGCTTTATATTCTGGATGGCTGTCAGGACGGACCGATCATGACGATCAAGCGGGAAGCGAGAAAGCATGATGTGGTCATTAAATATGTATCGAAGGAGCGTCTGGATCAGATTTCAGAAACCGGGAAGCATCAGGGCGTTGTGGCAACGATCGCAGCCTATGAATATTCAGAGGTAGAGGACATGCTTGCGCTTGCCAGAGAAAAGAACGAGCCTCCGTTTTTGTTCTTACTGGATAATATTGAGGATCCACACAACTTAGGAGCTATTATCCGTACGGCGAACCTTGCCGGTGCGCATGGGGTCATTATCCCGAAGAACCGTGCGGTAGGACTTACGGCGACGGTAGCAAGAACCTCTGCGGGAGCGTTGAACTACACGAAGGTAGCCCGTGTGACGAATATGGCACAGACAATAGAAGAACTGAAACAGCAGGGCTTATGGTTTGTCTGTGCGGATATGGGCGGAGAAATGATGTATGACTTAAATCTGACAGGACCGATCGGTCTGGTGATTGGCAATGAAGGATCCGGTGTAGGCCGCCTTGTGAAGGAAAAGTGTGATATGGTGGCTTCCATCCCCATGCATGGTGACATTGATTCCCTGAATGCTTCGGTGGCAGCCGGTGTTCTGGCTTATGAGATTGTCAGACAGCGGATCAAAGCAAAATAAGTGTAACAGTGCAATAAAGAAAGTGTTTCTATATGAAGGTAGCCGGAAGAATCCTTGCAACCATGATTGCAATGGTGGCAATTTTGCTGATTGCCGTGGGAGCAGATAAAGGATTGAATTATTTGGAAAAAAGAAAATACGAGAAGGAATGCGAAGAGCTGTATGCAGAAAATCATGCAGAGGCAGAACAACTGCGGACACAGATTGAAGAGCTTTCGCAGGACGAAGTAGCAGTAGAGACGTTTCTTCAGGAGTATGCAGTGGCTGATCCGGAAGACGAGGATGAAGATGTGCTGCAGGAGTTCCTGACCGCATCGCCCGGAGACAATGGTTCTGGAGAGAATGCATCTGAGGAGAGCGTTTCGGATGGGGAATCTATCTCAGGAGATATGCTGTCCGGGGAGGATATTGTTGCAGATGTATCACAGAATGCAGTTTGGGACAATGGTATTTCGGGTAACAGTATTGTAGATAATCCTATTTCGGATCATGATCGTTCCGATCATACGATTTCCGGCAATGCATTTCCTGAAAAAAGTATTTCAGAAAATGGCATCTCCGGTAATGAGATTTCAGAGAACAGTGTTTCAGACAATACGATTTCCGAAAATCAGGTTTCCGGGAATAACGCTTCTGGGGGTGGTATTTCTCTAACTACGGTTTCCGGGAATATTCTGGTACGTCCGACGTTGCGGGAGCGCAGGCTTGAACAGAGTTCTTATATGGAAACGGTTGAATGGAATGAGGCAGATCAGGCGGTGATTGGACAAAGCACCCTGGACTTTTCAGATAAAAAGATTGCCTGTCTGGGTGACAGTATCACACAGGCAGCAAATCTTGAAAACATGGAGGATTACCAACAGTATTCCTACCCGGCGAAGCTGGCAGAAGTTCTGGGAGCGAAGGAAGTCGTAAATCTTGGAATTGGGGGATCCTCGATCGGAAGATACTGGCAGGATGCCTTTGTGGAACGTTACATGGATATTCCGGAGGACACAGACCTCATTCTGGTTATGGGAGGAACGAATGACGGCTTTTGCCTGCATAAGGAAAATGTAGGAAATTTTGAAGAACGTGCTCCCCGTACCCTGATCGGAGATCTGGATGAACTGATGCGGGGCTTAAAAGAAAATTATCCCGATGCGGAGGTCGTTTTCATTACACCGCTTCCCAATGTCCTGCATGACATTCTGCGCAAGGAACGTCCGGAACTGATGTCACAGCGTGTCATCGTGGACAGTATGATTGTACTTGCAAAAGAATATGAATTTGATGTCATTGATCTGTATGATTCGAATTTACTGGACAGTCACGATGCGGCAGTGATTTCAAATTATATGCCGGATGGTGTACATTGCAATCCGGATGGTTATCAGATTCTGGCGGAGCACATAGCAGCCGATCTGATCCGGCTGCAGGATTCACTGGATGAGGAAGATGCAGAAAATAAAGATGATTGGGAAGATATAACAGATCCGGAATCTACAGAAGAAGCTAAGTCTGAGATTCTGCCGGATATTCTGAAATTCCGGGAAAGCAATACTGCGAAAAGCGGGGATGGCATTGACACAGAGGATAAGGAAATGAAAGAGGAAGAAGCGGCAGAGGCACAGATTCAGAGGGACATGAAGATTGAGGTGGGCACATATGGTCAATGAGTATGCAAAATACAGTGATGAAGAATTGATTGTACAGCTCCGGGATGGAGACCATGCCATTACCGATTATATTATGGAAAAGTATAAGAATCTGGTGCGAAGCAAGGCACAGTCGATGTATATTCTGGGAGCGGACAGGGAAGATCTGATTCAGGAAGGGATGATCGGACTTTTTAAGGCAATCCGCGATTATGATACGGGACGGGATGCCAGTTTTTTCACCTTTGCGGATCTGTGTGTGTCCAGGCAGATGTATACGGCGGTTCAGGCAGCAGGACGGTTGAAAAATGCACCGCTCAATTCCTATATTTCTATTTATGCGGACTATTCCCAGCAGGAGGGGGGCGAGTCCTCAGAGGAGGTAAAGCTTATTAACAGTCTGATATCACCATCCGAGAAGAATCCGGAGGAACTGCTGATTGACCGCGAAAATGTGGAACGCATTGAGCAGATGATTGAGAAGGAATTAAGTCCTTTTGAAAAACAGGTATTGGATCTGTACCTTACCGGAATGTCCTATGGGCAGATCGCAAAGGTTCTTGGCAGGGATGATAAATCCACAGACAATGCCCTGCAGCGTGTGAAAACCAAGATTCGTAAGGAATTGAAGGGAAACAATTAAATTTTTATAAACTTTAAGAAGGGTGTATTGACGAAGATTTTTGAGCGCAATATACTCTTTTTATTGTAACCTGATTAAAAATATCTGCAATTTTAAAGCGTATATGCATCCCATTTTGCAGGTTTATAGGAAGCAAAGAAAGGCGAAAGAAGAATGTTTGGAAAATTCAGTGTAAAGAAACCGTATACTGTTCTGGTGGCAGTAGTGCTTGTAATTGTTTTGGGAATTGTGTCATTTACCAAGATGACCTCGGATCTGCTGCCGAACATCAGCTTTCCTTATGTACTTGTCATGACAACTTATCCGGGAGCAAGCCCGGAAACGGTAGAAATGGTCGTGACAAAGCCTGTGGAGTCTTCGATGGCTACCGTAAGTAATATTGAAGAAATCAGTTCTGTTTCGAGTGAAAATTATTCGATGGTGATTCTGCAGTTTGCCCAGTCGGCAGATATGAATGCCGTTTCTTTGGAGATTCGTGAAAATCTGGATCAGATCAAGAGCTACTGGGACGATTCCGTCGGGAACCCGATTATTATGAAAATGAATCCGGATATGCTGCCGGTTATGATCGCGGCAGTTGGTGGAAAGGATATGTCCGCGGCAGAAATTACGGATCTGACAAACAATACCATTATTCCGGAGCTTGAAAGTATTGAAGGAGTAGCTTCCGTAAGCGGAATGGGACTTCTGGAAGAGAGTGTGAATGTTATTATCCGTCAGGAAAAGATCGATGCGATCAATGAGCAGGTGTTTGGCTCCATTGATAAAGAAATTGATGAAAATCTGGCAGACTTGGAGGAAAATAAGCAGGATATTTACGATGGACAGGCAGAACTGGAAAATGCGAAGAAGGAGCTTGCAGATTCCGAAGCAGAGCTTGCCGAAAAGCAGCAGGAATTGAATGATTCCAGGGCAGAGCTTGAAAATTCGAAAAAAGAACTTGCGGATGGACGGAATGAACTGGCTGATAAAAAGAGCCAGTTGGAAAGTGGAAAAACCGAACTAAACAGTAAAAAGGATGCAACCACGAAACAGCTTGCCGAGGCAGAAACGCAGCTTCTTACCGCAAAGGCTGATGCCGAGGCAGCAAAGACACACTTACAGCTTGAAATCCAGACCGCAGAAGCTACGGTGAAGGGGCTGGATAGCGGTATAGAGCAGGCACAGGCCGGAGTGCAGGCGATTGAACAGGCAATTACGGCGGTGGATGGGATTACAGGTGCTATCACGGCAATTGATGGTATGGGAGACTCATCAATAATCTTCGAAAGTCTTACAGAGGAGCAGAAGGAGAGTATCAGTCAGATATGTATTTCTGTAGGAATACCTGTTCCATCTGGTAATAATACAATGGGAGATATCAAAAATTCCCTTAATCAGTGTAAGGAAAGAATTCTTGGTGGCGAAAGTGATACAAGTAAACTGGAAGCACAAAAAGCTGAACTGCAAAGCACCATTGCTGACCTCGAATCTCAGAAGGCCATGGCAGCAGCACCGATCGACCAGTATAAGTCCGCGCTTTCTGAAATCGAGGGAAACATCAGCAAACTGGACAGTGCGTTAACGGAATTATATAAGGGCAACTTACAGGCAGCGATTGAGTTTGCCAATGCGCAGACTACAATCAGCCTGGGAGAAATGCAGATTGCTTCCGCAGAATCCCAACTGGATTCCGCACAGAAGCAGCTTGAATCCGGAGAAGAGCAGTTGAAGTCCGGACAGGAACAGCTGGATGCCGGAGCCGATCAGATTAAGGACGGCTACGACCAGATCAATGACAGTGCGGAACAGCTCGCGGATGCCCTGCAGCAGATTCTGGATGGCGAAGAGCAGATTGAGGAAGCAAGGGAGGATGCGTACGACCAGGCAGATATGAATGGCATTCTTACAGTCGATACAGTGGAACAGCTCCTGGCAGCGCAGAACTTTTCGATGCCTGCCGGATACGTTACGGAGGATGGAATTTCTTACCTGATCCGTGTAGGTGACAAGCCGGATACAGTAGAAGAATTAAAGGCCATGCCGATTTTAAATGTGGATATGGATGGCGTGGATGTGATTACGCTTGGAGATGTTGCCGATGTCTTTATGACCGACAATTCGGCAGACATTTATACGAATGTCAATGGAGAGCCGGGTATTCTTTTAACCATGCAGAAGCAGACCGGTTATTCGACCGGAGAAGTATCCGACAAGATCCTCGCCAAGTTTGACGACCTGTTAGAGCAGAACGATGGATTGATGCTCATTACCCTTATGGATCAGGGAATTTATATTGATATGGTGACCGATTCCATCTTTAACAATATTATTTTCGGAGCCGGACTTGCCATTATCATTCTGTTACTGTTCCTAAGGGATATTCGTCCGACTGCGGTAATTGCCTGCTCCATTCCGATCAGTATTGTAGCGGCGGTGGTCTGCATGTATTTCAGTGGCGTGACCCTGAATGTCATTTCTCTTTCCGGACTGGCGCTGGGTATCGGTATGCTGGTAGATAACTCGATCGTGGTAATTGAGAATATTTACCGGTTGCGAAGCGAAGGGGCGTCGGTAAAGGAGGCAGCCATTGAAGGAACGAGGGAAGTAGCAGGAGCGATTGCTGCATCGACCCTGACAACCGTCTGTGTCTTCCTTCCGATTGTCTTTACCGAAGGAATCACACGGCAGTTGTTCGTAGATATGGGACTGACGATCGGGTATTCCCTTGGTGCAAGTCTCCTCGTAGCCCTTACGGTCGTTCCGGCAATGTCCTCGAAGATTCTGGTAAAAACAAAGGAACAGAAGGAGAGCCGGTTCTTTAATGGGATGATCAATGGTTATGGAAGGGTTCTTGACTGGTCCCTAAAGCATAAAGCAGTGATCTTTATCGGAGTTCTGGTTCTGCTTGTGGGAAGTGCCCTGGCGTCCCTTTCCAAAGGAACGGCGTTCATGCCTTCCATGGAAAGCACGCAGATGACCATTACGTTAGAATTGCCGGATACCACACCGTTAAGTGAAACCGCAGAGGTAACGGACCGGGTAGTGGAGATCTTAAGAAATATGGAAGATGTTGAGGATGTGGGAGCTATGGCGAGCACATCTACAATGGGATCGTTAGTAGGGGGATCGGATAACAGTTCGACACATGAAACCAGCATCTATCTGACTACGGTAGAAAAGCCGAAGTTAAATAACAAGGAGCTTTCCAATGCGATTGGGGAGCAGACCGCACAGCTCTGTGAAGAGACCGGAGCAGAATTGAGTATTGAAACTTCCATGATGGATATGAGTGCGCTTGGAGGCGATGGCATTTCCATTCAGATACGGGGACGTGACCTTGATATCTTACAGCAGGCAGCCAAAGAAGTAGCCGCCATTGTGGAAGCTACGGAAGGAACAACGGAAGTTTCCGACGGTCTGGAGGAGGCGACCGGTGAGATGCGGATCCTCATTGACCGTGATAAGACCATGGATCAGGGGCTCACGGTAGCTGAAGTTTACCAGCAGATCGCAGCGAAGCTGCAGGAATCCTCCAGTGCGACAACCCTTGAAACAACGACGAAGGAATATGAGGTTTATGTAAAGAATGCCAATGATATGGCGCTCACCCGGAAGCTGGTGCAGGAGCTTGTCATTGAGAAGACAGATAAAGACAATAAGAAGGTGGAAATTCCGCTTAAGGATATTGCAACGTTTGAGGATACCATTTCTCCGAAATCGGTAAGAAGAGCGGACCAGAACCGTTATATTGCGGTATCGGCATCCATTGCAGACGGGTACAATGTGGGGCTGGTATCCCGGGAACTGGAACGGAATCTGGCAGATTATGAGGTGCCGGAAGGTTATTCTCTCGTGATGGAGGGCGAAAATGAGATGATTATGGATGCCATGCAGCAGTTGATGCTTATGCTGCTTCTGGCGGTCATTTTCATGTATCTGATTATGGTAGCCCAGTTCCAGTCCCTGAAATCTCCGTTTATCATTATGTTTACGATTCCGTTGGCATTTACGGGTGGCTTCTTAGGACTGTTCCTTGGAAACTGTGAGGTCAGTGTCGTTGCGGTCATCGGCTTTGTCATGCTGGCCGGTATTATTGTAAATAACGGTATTGTAATTGTAGATTATATGAACCAGTTGATTGCGCAGGGAGTGGAAAAGCATGAGGCAATTTTGCAGGCAGGTAAAACAAGACTTCGTCCGGTACTGATGACGGCATTAACGACGATCCTGGGACTGTTACCTATGGTATTTGGTACGGATATGGGGTCAGCGATGGGTAAGCCGATGGCGATTGTTACGGTAGGAGGTCTGCTTTACGGTACATTGCTGACCCTGCTTGTGGTTCCCTGTATCTATGATCTGATGAACCGTAAGAAGAAAAGTAAGAGTAAGGAGCAGGAACAAGCTTAACAGACAGCGGGAAGAAAAGTAAAAGCAAATAGAAGGAATAAGATCAGCAGATCAACAGAGGGTAGAAAGAGGGGGACAAATGCAGACACAGGAAAACAATCCGAAGATGCTGGATGCAATGAAACAATATCACATCCTCTGGGACAGCCGGAGTAAGGATGCAGGAGAATGTATGCCGTTAGGTGGCAGAGACATTGGCTGCAACGTCTGGGTGGAGAACAATGTCTTGTATTTTTATATGGCCGAAGGAGGTGGATGTGGAATTCGAACTCTGGATCGAGAAGGGTGCGTATGTTGAGCGTGAGTATGTGGGTGGAAAGCTCACTTATCATAAATATTTACAGGAAGAGGAACTTGGAAAATGATTCGGACATTTAATACACATAGCATTAGAAAACAGAGAGAACTGACCGGGAGATATTGGAATTTTACACCTTGTCAGGGGGATTATGCAGGGGAGTCGTTCAAGGTTGCTACGCCAAGTTGCTTTGAAAGCTATCCGAAGTTTGCCAATTATCGTGGACAGGGAGAATACAGCACAACATTTGAAGCCCAAGGAAATATACGTCTTGAATTTAAAGGAGTCAGTCATACAGCAGAAGTTTTTCTGGATGGAAGGAAGATTGCGGAGCATTATAATGCGTACACGATTTTTGATGCGGTATGTACGGATCTTAAACCTGGGGTTCATACATTGATGGTAAGAGCGGACAATCGCTTTAGTGAGAAAAGTGCCTTGCATATTCCCAATGATTATATGACCTATGGTGGTATCATCCGTCCAATTGTGCTGGAAGAGGTAAGAGCGGCTTATATTCAGTATGTACATGTGACACCATACCGGGCAAATGGAAAATGGAATGCCAGGGTTACAGTGAAGCTAAAGAATGTATTTTCGAAAGATTCTGTTTCAAAGGAAGAGAAGCGCTTTGATCTTGCTTTGGAACTGGCAGGACTAAATGTGATGTTATCCGATATTGATATAACAACACAACAGGAAATTACAACAGAATGTGTTTTTGAAAATGTAGAAGCATGGACACCGGAACATCCCCAGTTATATGAGGTTCAGGTTCGGCTGCTTCAGAAGGGAATGGTATATGATGATCTGATTGACCGGTTTGGGTTCCGCGAAATTCATGTTTCGGGTAAAGAGATTTATCTGAACGATAAAAAAATCCGGATTAAAGGACTCTGTAGACACGAGGATCATCCGCAATTTGGCTGTGCACTACCGTTTGCTGCAATGGCAGCAGATCTGGAACTTATAAAGGATCTGGGAGCAAATTCGATCAGAACGTCTCATTATCCCAATGATGAAATTTTTTTAGATATGTGTGATGAAAATGGAATTTTGGTATGGGAAGAAAATCATGCCAGAGGGTTGAGCGAAGAGGCTATGCGAAATTCCAATTTTGAATGGCAGGCAGAGCAGGTTATTACCGAGATGATTCCAGCTCATTATAATCATCCCTCCATTTATATCTGGGGTATTCTGAATGAATGCGCAAGTGAGACAGAATATGGAAGAGAATGCTATCGAAGGCAGTTTGATCTGATTCGTAGTCTGGATACATCCAGGCCGTGCTCTTTTGCAAGCTGCAAAATTAAGACAGATATTTGTCTTGACCTTCCAGATGTAGTTTCCTACAATATTTATCCGCTCTGGTATCATGACACACCGGTGGAGGAATATCTCGATGACCTGTATCAATGGATTCAGAGAGATACGAAAGGCTCCGGAAAGCCATTTCTTGTGACCGAAATCGGAGCTGGAGGACTTTATGGATATCGTAATGCATATCACTCAAAATGGACGGAGGAATACCAGGCGCAGGCTTTGGAGAAGCAGCTTACAGCTGTCTTAAGCTATAAAGATTGCATGGGAGTTTATATTTGGCAATTTTGTGACATCCGGATAAGTGATGAATGTTTTGCGGGAAGACCAAGAACAATGAATAATAAAGGAATTGTGGATGAGTATCGCAGAGCGAAGCTTGCTTATGATGTGGTGAAGAGGATTTATCATGAAATAAATTGATTTTTAGACACAAAAAAGTTTTTCTTCGTGATGTGGTGTACCGGCAGCTACAAGTAAGCTCTGGTGTGAATGTGGCACGTCTGACCTAAAGAAACCAAGGTATGGGCAGGGGTTGAAGTATCAGTTGCACCTGCAAAGAAAAAGGGTGCAGAAGTACCCAGATCGGCTACAATAGATATAGCAGAAGATAAAGGGAATATTGAAGTGTATAGCATAGGTAAAATTGATCGGGAAATATATAAGTGTATAACCGAGGATATTAGAACAGATGAGGTTATTATTACAGATAATCAAATTCAACACATTAAGGATAGACATCCGGAGGCTTATGATAAAGTGTTAAATAATATTCAGGAAGCAATCAGAGTTCCAGATTATATCATTAGGGATAAGCATGAATACACAGGGTTAGTTATCAAGAGAATAGAAATCGAAAGTGGAATCTTACAGGTTGTATTGAGATTATGCACTTCAGAAGATGAACAGGGCTATAAGAACTCTATCATTTCCTGTTGGGAGCTCAGTGAGAAAAGACTGCAGAACTACTTGCGGAATAAGGAAATTCTTTACAGTCGGGAATAAATAGGGTATAATGTAAGTACAATAAGAGAAGAACTATCTGAGGTGGTAAAATTCGTTGCAACCACGCACCCTATGGGTCAAAAGAGATGCAGGAGAGGCGACGCCT
>OGOZ01001020.1_pt1 | contig 16757 bp, 18 predicted proteins | sample 1552801 | NCBI WGS metagenome assembly OGOZ01 (sample SAMEA2580196, study PRJEB22360) | human gut metagenome | biome: human gut; feature: human-associated habitat; material: faeces | place: Denmark | collected 2008/2010 | reverse complement strand
GGGTAAGCTCGGCGCCGATGAAAAGAGCTCGCTCGAGGCGCTTGCGCGCACTGTGTCGGAAAGCCTTGATACGTCATCCGCCGCAGAGGTGTGCGAAAAGCTTTATGCTCTTGAAAACGCTGCTTCCGCCGTTGAGAACAGCGCCGTAAGGGATTCCCTCGCGGGCGATGTTAAATCCGCACTTGCGGTGATGCTGCACGACCGCCGCGCGGCGGATACGCTTTCCGCCGTTGCAAGGGTGGAGGTTATCGGTGCGCGCAACGAAAGCTATGCCGTTGTGGCCCCGATCCCCGCCGACAAGCTGAAAAAGCATCTGCACGGCTCATCCGTTACGGTATCCGGCAAGGAAGCGGAGGGAATTGTTCCCACCGGCGCCGTGCTTGCGAACGAAAGCTCGAAATACATCGTGGTGCTGCTCGGCGATATCGACGGAAACGGGAAGGTCGATTCGGTCGATTACCTTCTGTTGAAGCGCTATGTGCTCGGCACGGTAAGCCTTTCACCCATGCAGCGGCTTGCGGCCACTGTCGCGGGGAGGAAAACGATCGATTCCAACGACTATCTGCTTATGAAACGTCATGTTCTGGGCACATATAATATATACGCATAAACCCCGAAAGGAATAAAAAATGCTCGAAATAAAGGATCTTTGCTTTACCGCCGAGGATGGCGGCGAGCGCAACGAGATACTGAAAAACATTACACTCAATGTCGAAAACGGTAAATTTATGGTGCTTACCGGGCCCAACGGCGGCGGCAAAACAACGCTTGCAAAGGCGATATCCGGTATCGTTCAGCCCACCTCCGGAAGCATATGCTGGAACGGAACGGATATAACCGGTATGTCCGTAACGGAACGTGCGCGCAGCGGGATAAGCTACGGCTTTCAGCAGCCGCCGCGATTTACCGGGATGCGTATCGGCAAGCTGCTTTCCATTGCAGCGGGGCGGGAGCTTTCGCGCATGGATTGCTGCTCCTACCTGAACAGAGTCGGGCTTTGCGCCGCCGATTATATCGACCGTGATGCCGATAATTCGCTTTCCGGCGGCGAGATGAAGCGTATCGAGATAGCGACCGTGCTTGCGCGGCATTCCGGCTTGATGATCTTCGACGAACCGGAGGCGGGGATCGATCTTTGGTCGTTCGCACGTCTCACGGAAACGTTTTCCGCGCTTCACAAGGACACCGGTGCAACGATAATCATCATTTCGCACCAGGAACGCATCATGGCGCTTGCGGATGAGATCGCCGTTCTGCGCGGTGGCGAAATAGCCGCCCGCGGCACGCGGGAGGAAATACTCCCCGGTATACTCGGCGGCGGCTGCGAATATATGAGAAACGGCAGGTAAAACGTCATGGAAGTATTGCAGAACAGCGATTTTTCGCTTTTAAAGGAGATCGCACTCATAGACAAGCTCCCCACGGGGGCATTCAATATCCGCAAGGACGGCGCCGCGGCGGGAAGGTTCTCCACCGAAAACATAGTGATAACCTCCAAGACCGATAAATCCGGCATAGACATAAACATCCGCAGCGGAACCAAAGGGGAAAAGGTTTATATCCCCGTTATCCTTACCAAAACCGGCTACAGCGAGGTCGTTTACAACGATTTTTACATTGGCGACGATTGCGATGTGGATATTATCGCCGGCTGCGGGATACACAATTGCGGCGGCGAAGAGGCGCGCCACGACGGCGTTCATACCTTCTATATCGGCAAAAATTCGGTCGTTCGCTATGTCGAGCGGCATTACGGCGACGGCGACGGCAACGGCGCACGCGTTATGAACCCGGACACCATTGCCTATATCGGCGAAGGCTCGGTCATGCAGCTCGATACGACGCAGATCCGCGGAGTGGATTCGACTGTCCGCCGTACAAGCGCCGATGTGGGTAAAAACGCCTCCGTTATCATCAACGAAAAGCTGATGACCCACGGTTCACAGCACGCGGAATCGGATATGACCGTCACCCTTTCGGGCGAAAACTCCACCGGCAAGGTCACATCGCGCTCGGTTGCAAGGGATTCTTCCGTTCAGGAATTCCGTCCTATCGTTATCGGCGCGAACAAATGCTTCGGCCATGTACGCTGCGATTCCATATTGATGGACAGCGCACAGATAACCTCCTCACCCGCTATCGAGGCAAAGCACACCTCCGCAAGCCTCACGCATGAGGCGGCTATCGGTCGTATCGCCGGCGAACAGCTTATCAAGCTGATGTAATTTTATAGGAAGCCGAAGAGCAGATACTTGAAGGCTTTCTCGATATGTAAGCCCCGGCTTCCGTAAGAAAAACGCAAAAAGAAAAGGACCCCGCCGGGTTCCTTTTCTTTTTGCCATATAAAGGCTTACCTGAAATCGTTTTCCTGCATTTTCGAAAGCCTGTCTTTTATCTCGGAGGTATTGTCGACAAGCTCACCGAATGCGTATAAAATTACGCAGGACAGCCACATGGAGATCGGACCGCCGATCAGCCATATAATACCGGCCGTTGCAAACCCCTGCGATAACGGGCGGCATTGAGGCAATAACGCAAGTACAAATAATACTATCGCGGCGATGACTGAAATGGCGACGCCGACCCAGAAGATCACCTTGGTGAGCAGTTTGATCTTTTTGCCGATGTTGCGGAAAAGCATGATAAAATCCCCCTTTGATCTGCGGCATAAACCGCTGTTCTTTTGGGGGATTATATCATAAAAGCGGATATTTTGTCAACAATTCCGCGCGGCTCTCAGCAGCCGAGGAACGCGCCCTGTGCCCTGAGCGTTTCGCGAAGTTGTTCGGTATTTATTTCCGCAACGGGAAGCCCGCTTGCCGCAGCCAATGCCGCCGCAGTGCCCGCCGCTTCGCCAAGCGTGCACACAATGGGCATTATGCGCACGGATGCCTGCGCTTCGTGCGTGGCGGAAATACACCTGCCGGCGACAAGAAGGTTCTTTGCTCCCTTCGGGATAAGCGCGCGGTAGGGGATAGTGTAATACTCGCCCTTGGGGAAGAAATAATGGCTCGTGCCGGAGCCTTCGGGATTATGTATGTCGATATCGTAGTTGCCCGCGGCGATTGCATCCGGGAACCTTGCGCAGGCGACAAGCTCTTCCGAGGTGATCATGTATTCGCCGTCGATCATGCGGCTTTCGCGCACGCCGGTCTGTACCGCGCTGCCAAGTATATCCGCCTTTGCGCAGGATGGGAGCCTCTTACGCAGAAATTCAAGCAGCTCGAACATCTGCTCGCGCGCTTCGATATCCGCTTCCGTTATGTCGAAGCAATCGACAGGATCGCGCTTTACGATGCGTGTCGCGTTCAGCTGGATGATATCCGGGAAGCAGGTGTGGAACAGCATTATGCCGTCCATCGGGTTTTTGATATTCCCGGATTTCTTTTCCTCCAGCCAAAGCTTTACAACGTTCGGGAGCTCGCTGTCGAAGGTAGCCGTGTCGACATTGCCTATAAGGAAGCACAATGTCATCGGCTGGCAGAGCCCGTCGCCCGGGCGGCCGTGCCTTGTGGGGAATCCTGCGGAAAAAGCAACATCGGCATCCCCGGTGCAATCGATAAATATCTTTGCGCCCACGCGGACAAGCCCGGATTTGTTCGCGACGGTTATTTCGGTAATGCTGCCGCCGGTGCGCGATGCCGAAACAAAATAACTGTTGAACAGCAGGTCAACGCCCGCTTCGCGCATTTTGCGGTTGAGTATGAGTTTGAGATATTCCGGGTTGAAGCTGTTGCCGAACATTGCGCCGCGGGCACGAAGCTCGCCGACAAGCTCCTTGAATATACCCTGCGAAAGCTGCGTGGGTTCGGTATCCTCGCCGATGATCGTCGCATTGCGCATGAAGGGGTTTACAAACATTGTCGCCGGGGCGCCGCCGAGCGCGTTTATGCGCTCGATAAGTATCACGCTTGCGCCGTTCCTTGCCGCGGCAAGCGCCGCCGCACAGCCCGAAAATCCGCCGCCGATAACGGCTATATCATAGTTTTTCATTGTTTTGTACGCTTAAAAGCATTTCTTTCTTGTATTTTTGCAATCCTCGGTGTTGCCGCAGCGGTAGCAAAGCTCGTTGCCGCAATAGCCGTCGCGGAAGAAGGTGACCATATCCTCGCAGGAGGTCGCGGCGATATTCGCCAGCGCTTCGGAGGTGAGGAACGCCTGGTGGGATGTGACAATAACGTTCGGCATGGAAATAAGCCGCGCGAGGGTATCGTCGTCGATTATGTGGCCGGAGCGATCCTCGAAGAATACATCGGCTTCTTCCTCGTATACATCCAGGCAGGCTGCGCCGATTTTGCGAGCCTTTATGCCCTCAAGCAGAGCCTCCGCATCGATAAGCGCCCCGCGTGAGGTGTTGATAATGACAACGCCCTTCTTCATGCGGGATATCGCCTCCGCGCCGATCATGTGCTTTGTTTCGTCCGTGAGCGGGCAGTGGAGCGAAATGATATCGCTCTTTTCGAAAAGCTCGTCCAGCGTGACATATTCCAGCCCGCTGCCGGCTGCGGGGAACTTGTCATATGCGATGATGTTCATTCCGAAGCCGCGGCAGATATCCGCAAATACGCGCCCGATCCTGCCCGTGCCGATTATACCGACGGTCTTTCCGTGCAGCTCGAAGCCTGTCATCCCGACAAGGCTGAAATTGTAATCCCTTGTGCGGATGAATGCCTTGTGTATGCGGCGTATGGAGGTGAGCAGCAGCGCCATGGCGTGCTCGGCGACGGCGTAAGGCGAATATGCGGGAACATGGATAACGTGTACCCTGCCGAAGGCGTGGCGGACATCGACATTGTTGTAGCCCGCGCAGCGCAGCGCGATCAGGCGCACGCCCATTGAATGGAGAAGGTCGATAACCTCGGCATTCGCGGTGTCGTTCACGAATATGCAGACACCGTCGCACCCCTCGGCAAGCGAAGCCGTGTCGGCGTTCAGCTTTGCTTCCAGGAACTTGAATTCGATCCCGCGGCGCTTTCCTTCCGCCTCGAAGGCGGGTATATCATATGGCTTTGCATCGAAAAAAGCAAATTTCATTTTCAATCCTCGCTGTTTTCTTCGTTTTGCGGCTGCCCGGCTGTATCATCGGCTTCCTCGTCCGCACCCTTTCTGCCGAAAAGGTTAAGTATCTTTTCCACAATGGAGGGCGTTTTGTCGATAATACCGTTGATCCCGTCCAGCGTGCGGTTTACAAGATCGCGCGGGGGATCGTAGGTGAGTATGTTCCCCAGCTCGATAACGCGAACCCTGCCCTGCTCCACGGCGATAAAGCCGAGCGGAGTCATCGAAACGCCCGCGCCGTTTCCGCCCGCAAAATAGGCGTTTCCGTCCGCGCGCGGCGACTTGCCCGCAAATTCGCTGCCGCCGGATACGATCCCGACGGTGACCTTGGAAATGGGTATGAGCGTGACATCGCCGGGGAGCTCTATCGGCTCGCCGATAACGGTTTTCATGTCGACCGTGTCGCCGATCTTTGCAAGAGCGGCGTCGATAAGCTGTTTGATCGGAGTTTCGCTGTTCATTATTCTGCTCCTTTTTCGGTAGTTTCATTCGTTTCGCCGCCGTTTTCGAGCGATATCTGCTCGCTCGCAACGGCAAGCTCCGCCTTCGGCAGCTCCGCAATGCTTTCCAGCCCGAAGCAGCGCAGGAACGCGTCTGTCGTGCCGAAAATTGTCGGCCTGCCGGGCGCATCAAGCGTTCCGCGCTCGGTTATAAGCCCCTTTTCGCACAGCGAGGCGACAATGGCGGAGCTGTCCACCCCGCGGACCATTTCGATAAATGATCTTGTCACCGGCTGATTGTATGCGACAATGGCAAGCACCTCCAGAGCCGCCTTTGAAAGCGGTGGTGTTTTGCGCATTTCAAGCGCCTTTTTTACATAATCGGCAACATATGCCTTCGTGCACAGCTGGTAGGAGTTTTCGATCGTCACGAGCGTTATGCCGCTTTTGCGGTCGTCGGAGTATTTGTCGGAAAGCATTGCCGCGGCTGTACGCAGCCCCTCCGCATCGACACATAGTATCTCGCACAGCCGTTCGAAAGGCACCGGACTGCCGCAGGCGAAAAGTATCGCTTCGAGCGCGGCGGGGGTTTCGTTGTTAATACTCATCGTGTTCGGTCCTTTCGTAGGTATCGGCGTTTGCTCCGAGCGAAAGCTCGATATCGTCTCCGTTGCGTTCGACATCTATAACGCCGTCGCGTACAAGTTCCAAAAGCGCCAGAAACGCCGCGATCGCCGCGCGGCGGCTCCCCGTTTCGGCCTCCCCGCGGGAGGCGACTCTTTCGAAAAGCGTGTCGAACCGGCAAACCTGCAGCTGTTCGAGCTTGGAAATGAGTGCAACGGTTTTTTCCTCCACGGAATAGTAGCGTTCCTCGATCTTTTTGAAAAGCTCCGGATCCGCCGCCGGTTCGCGCAGGGACATTCTTGCCGCAATGCGTGAAAACGCTTCGGCAAGCAGCTCCACCGCGTGATTGCGGGAATAATCGCTCTTTTCCGGTTCGGAGGGCGGCTTTGTGAATGTGTCGAAATGCCCTGCGCTCTGCAGCCGCAGAAATTCCGCCGCGATCTGTGCCCGGCGGTGTTCGAGCAGTGCATCCACGAGCGGCGCACGCGGGTCTTCCGCGCTTTCCTGCCGCGGAAGCAGCATCCGGCTCTTGATCAGCATCAGCTCCGCCGCCATCACGATAAATTCCCCCGCGATCTCCATGTCGAGGCTGCGCATCGCATCGAGGTAAGCCGTGTATTGCTCGCAGATTTCGGCAATGGGAATATCGAATATATCTATCTTGTGCTTGGTGATAAGCGCGAGCAGAAGGTCGAGCGGGCCTTCGTATTGCTCGATTTTCAGGTTCAGCTCCATGGCTTAAAATACGAGCGAAAGCAGGCCGTATGCCGCTTTTGCGAATAGCTGATCAAGCGGTTGCCGTTTTTTGCAAATCTCGGAGAAAGCCAGTCCCGTGCGATACCGAGCGGATAAAACAGCAGATTGGGTATTTCGGAGAACGGGTAGGGCAGCCATGTAAGGATAACTATCGCAAGTATTATATATTGCGAATAATAGCGTATCCGCGAATATTTTGCCGCTGCCCGGTTCGGAAGCAGGCACATCAGAATGTTGGAGCCGTCCAGCGGGGGTATCGGGATCAGGTTGAAAAGCCCGAGCCCGATACTCATGAGCGACGTATACTGCAAAAATTCCCAAACACAGATAACAACTGCAGAGGAAGCGGGCCAATCCGCCGCAACGGCGATATTTTCCCAAAGCACGCGCAGGAACATTGCCACCATGCCGTAAATAAAGTTGGCGACAGGCCCCGCAAGCGACGTGAGCGCAAAATCGCGGCGCGGGTTTCGAAAATTGCGGGTGTTCACCGGCACCGGCTTTGCCCAGCCGAAGCCGATAAGCAGCAGCGATATCGTGCCGAGCAGATCGAAGTGTGCAAACGGATTGAGCGAGAGCCGCCCGTCCGCCTTTGCGGTGTAATCGCCCAGCTTGTATGCGATAAAGCCGTGCGCCCATTCGTGGAAGGTGAGCGGCGGTATTATCGCAAGCACCATCAGGAGCATTTCGAGCAGCATCATTTTGAGGTCTGCGCCGGAATTCAGTATGGAAGTGAGCATCGCTTGCTCCTTTCGCCGTGTTATTTCAGCCTGATCATGGATTTTTCCCAGACCTTCGGGGGTTCGAGCCCCATCATCGTAACTACCGTCGCCGCGACATCGGCAAGCCCGAAGGAGCCTTCCTCGAAATCGTAGTTTTCGGAATAGTAATTATCGTAAATGAAGCAGGGAACGGGGTTGAGCGTATGGCTTGTCTTTGCCTTGGGCTTTCCGTCCGTACCGACCTTGACCTTGCCGGTCTTTTTGTCGATCTCGTACATTTCGTCGCAGTTGCCGTGGTCGGCCGTGATTATTGCGACACCCTTCACCTCGTCCACGGCTTTGAGTATCCGCGCAAGGCAGAGGTCGAGCGCTTCCATGGATATCTTCGCGGCAATAAAGGAGCCGGTGTGACCGACCATGTCGCCGTTCGGGAAGTTTACGCGCAGGAAGCCGAATTCGCCGCTTTTAAGCTTTTCGATAAGCACGTCGGTGATCTCCGCGCACTTCATCCAAGGGCGCTGCTCAAAGGGGACAATGTCGGAGGGAATCTCGTCATATTCTTCGAGCGTTTCGCTGAACTTGCCGCTTCTGTTGCCGTTCCAGAAGTATGTCACATGACCGTACTTCTGCGTTTCGCTTATCGCATACTGGCGAATGCCGTTTTTGACAAGGAATTCGCCCATCGTGTTGCTGATCTCGGGCGGGGAAACAAGGTATTTCGCGGGGATGTGCGCATCTCCGTCGTATTCGAGCATACCGGCATAAAAGACTTTCGGAACGCGTACACGGTCGAACTTGTCGAAATCGGCGCCGCTTTCAAAAGCCTTGCTGATCTCGATGGCTCTGTCGCCGCGGAAATTGAAGAATATAACGCTGTCGCCATCCTCCACCGTGCCGACGGGCTTGCCGTCCTGCGCAATGACGAAGGGGGGGAGATCTTGGTCTATAGCACCGGTCTCTGCACGGAGCGTTTCGATGGCTTCCTTTGCGCTGCCGAACTGCCTGCCTTCGCCCAGGACGTGCGTTGCCCAGCCCTTGCGGACCATATCCCAGTTGGCTTCGTAGCGGTCCATGGTTATGACCATTCTTCCGCCGCCGCTTGCGATCTTCACATCAAAATCGCCGTCGCGCAGCGTGCCGAGGAAATCCTCGAACGGGAGCACATATTCAAGCGCGCTCGTTTCGCCGACATCTCTGCCGTCTAAAAGTATGTGTACACGGACTCTCTTCACGCCGTCCTTCTTCGCGTGTGCGATCATCGCCTTGAGATGGTCGATATGCGAATGGACATTGCCGTCCGAGAAAAGACCGATAAAGTGCAGGGTGTGATCCTTTGCGTTCGATACTGCCTGCTTCCAGGTATCGCTTTCGAAAATCTTGCCGGATTCTATCGCGTTGGATACCAGCTTTGCGCCCTGGGCGAAAACCTGACCGGAGCCGAGCGCGTTGTGGCCGACCTCCGAATTGCCCATATCGTCGTCGGAGGGGAGCCCGACGGCTGTTCCGTGGGCTTTAAGGCGGAAGCAGTGGTATTTCTGCATGAGCATATCGAGCGTGGGCGTGTCGGCAGCCTTTACGGCGTTGCCCTCGACACGGTCGCAAAGACCGACGCCGTCCATAACAATAGTGAGCACGGGGCGTTTTTCGCCCCCGAAAATTCCTTTGGACATAGTTTTTATACCTTTCTTTCCGTGCACGCATAAGCCTTGCCCGGCAAATGCGCAGATAAACATTTTTACATTATGGATTATAACCCATTTTGCGGCGGTTTTCAAGTGTATTGTTCGGTTTTTTTACCGTCCGCGCACGGCTTATTCCGGCTTGACACAACGCGTGCGCGGTGATATAATATAATGAATTGTTATGCAAAGCGCATGAGAGGAGATATTTATGACAAGAAGGGAATCCCGCGAGGCGGCAATGGGGCTTATCTTCGAGCAGGATTTTGATATAACGCGTGCCCCGGAGGAAATACTCAGCCTGGCTGCGGAGGAACGCGGGGAGCGGTTCAGCACCTTCGCGAGGGAGCTGTTTATCCGCACGAGCGAAAACCGCGGCGATATCGACGTGAAGATCGCCGAAGGCTCGCACAACTGGAATTTCGAACGCATCGGCAGAGTCCCGCTCGCGATACTGCGCATGGCAGCCTGCGAACTTTTTTACTTTCCGGAGATCCCGATCGAAACTACCGTCAACGAAGCGCTTGAAATAGCCAAAAAGTTCGATGACGAATCCTCCGTTGCGTATATAAACGGCGTTCTCGGCAGGCTTGCCGACGGCATGGAAAAGCCGCTTGCCTCCCCGAAGCCGGAGCCTGAAGACGAGCCGGAAGCCACCGGGGAAAATTCCGCGGACACCGGTGAAGAGGCATGAACGGAACGCGTGACGCGCTCACCGTCGAACAGTTAAACACATATATCCGCGATTATATCGGCAATTCCCCGATTTTGCGCGGGGTTTCGGTCAAGGGCGAAATATCCAATCTGAAAACCTACCAAAGCGGGCACATATATTTCACGTTGAAGGACGAACGCTCCGCGATACCGGCTACAATGTTCGGCGGGGTCGGCAAGCTTGCCTTCACGCCCGAAAACGGCATGAAGGTCATCTGCACGGGCAGGGTAGCCGTTTTCGTGCGGGACGGGCAATACCGCATTTATGCCGACACGATGGAGCCCTTCGGCGCCGGCTCGCTTTTTATCGCCTTCGAGCAGCTCAAAGCAAAGCTTGCCTCGGAGGGGCTGTTCGACCCGGCGCACAAAAAACCGCTGCCGAGGATGCCCTTTTCGCTCGGGATAATCACCGCTCCCGGCGGCGCAGCCGTGCGGGATATGATAAACGTTTCCCGCAGGCGCTTTCCGGGCGTGCGGATATACCTTTATCCCTCTCTCGTTCAGGGGCCTTCCGCGCCGGAACAGCTTATAAACGCGCTTTCCGCGCTGGACGGCAGCGGGCTTTGCGATGTGATAATTATCGGCCGCGGAGGCGGCAGCACGGAGGATCTCTGGTGCTTCAACGACGAATCGCTCGCACGGGCGGTATACGCCTGCAAAACGCCGATCATTTCCGCCGTCGGGCACGAGACCGATTTTACGATATGCGATTTTGTCGCCGATCTGCGCGCCCCTACGCCGAGCGCCGCCGCAGAGCTGGCGATACCGGATTCCGCCGAAAAAAAGCGGCAGTTTGCAAACCTTCAGCGCCGCATGAACGGCATACTGGAATCAAAAACGGGGCTGCTTCGCCAAAAGCTTGCCGCGCTTTCACAGCGCCCGGTGATGAAAAGCCCGCGCGCCTATTTCGACGAACGCCGAATGACTGTCGCACATGACGAGGAGAAGCTGTTCCTTGCGGCGGAAAAGGCGATCTCCAAAAGGCGCAACGCGCTTTCGGCGCGGAGCGAAAGGCTTTCGGCGCTGGACCCGCTTTCGGTGCTGCGGCGCGGGTTTTCCGTCGCTTTCGGCGAAAACGGCAAAGCCGTGCGCAGCGTTTCGGAGCTGCCGGAGGGAACAGGCTTCCGCCTGATGCTTTCGGACGGCACCATCGCCGCACAGGCAAAGAAAAAAGAAGAATAAAGAAGAATAAAGAAGGCATTTTTATGGCAAGGATAGTCAGAGCCATCACGCGGGACGGCGAGGCAAGGGCGATCGTTATCGATTCGACCGATATCTGCGAGCGTGCGCGTGAAATACATAACACCGCCCCCACCGCGACTGCGGCGTTGGGCAGAACGCTCACTGCGGCATCACTCATGGGCTCGCTGCTCGGCGAGGAAACGGATCTGCTCACGCTCCGCTTCAAGGGCGACGGTCCCGGCGGAACGCTTGTCGCGACAAGCGATTGGAAGGGCAACGTCCGCGGGTTCATACAGAATCCCGCGTGCGATCTTCCCCTGCGCGAGGACGGAAAGCTGAATGTCGGCGGCTGCGTCGGCAGGGGCGAATTTTACGTTCTGCGTGATTGCGGCGGAACCGAACCCTACTGCGGCGTTGCGGAAATACAAAGCGGCGAAATAGGCGAGGATATCGCGTATTATTATGCGACAAGCGAGCAGGTCCCTACCGTGTGTGCGCTCGGCGTGCTTGTGGATACCGACATTACCGTGAAGCGCGCCGGCGGGGCGCTTGTACAGCTTCTTCCCTTTGCTTCGGAGGAAACGGCGGCGAGGCTGGAGGAAAACGCCGCGAAAATGCGCCATGTCACGGAAATACTGAACGGCGGGAGAGCGGAGGATATAATAGCCGAAATGCTTTCCGGCTTCGAATACGATATTTTCGATTCCTTTGAATGCTCCTATAAATGCGCGTGCAGCCGCGAAAAAACGGACAGCGCCCTTGTTTCGCTCGGTGCATCGGAGCTTTCGGACATGATCGCCGAGGGCAGGGAAACGGTGCTCACCTGCGGATTTTGTGATGCGGTATACAAATACTCCGTCGCGGATCTGAAGAACCTACTGAAAAAAGCGCAAAAGAAGGAAGAAAACCGATGAGCAAAAAAAAGGTGCTTATCACGGGCGGTGCCCGCGGAATCGGCGAAGCGCTCACACGCGCGTTTGCGCTTTCGGGCTACGCCGTTTATATCCATTGCGGCAAAAGCGTTGCGGAGGCAGAGGAGCTTTGCGCCGAGCTTCCGGAGGCATACTTTCTTTCCGCCGACCTTGCATTGCCGGAATCGGTCGCCGCGGTGGCGCGCTTCTGCCCGGATCCGGACGTGCTTATAAACAATGCGGGCGTTTCACTCACCGGACTTTTCGATAAGATAACGCCCGCTGCCGCGCGCGAAATGTATGAAATCAACCTTTTCGCCCCGGTCATGCTCACGCGGGCGCTGCTTCCCGCAATGCTTTCGCGTTCCGGCGGGTGCATCATAAACATATCGTCGGTGTTCGGCGAATCCGGCGGGAGCTGCGAGGTGGACTATTCCGCGGCAAAAGCCGGTATTATCGGCTTTACAAAGGCGCTGGCAAAGGAAGTCGGGCCCGCGGGTGTGCGCGTAAACTGCATCTGCCCCGGCGTGATAGATACCGACATGAACGCTTCGCTTTCGTTTGACGATGTCGCTTCGCTTTCGGACGATATCCCGCTGATGCGGCTCGGCAGTGCTGAGGAGGTCGCGGGGGCGGCGGTGTTCCTTGCCTCGCAGGCGGCTTCTTATATCACCGGCGCGGTGATTGATATAAACGGGGGTTGGATGGGATGAAGAGAATAGCGAAATTCTACCGTGTATCCGAGCATGTTTTCGGCAGAGAGGGCTACGAGCATATCCGATTGCCCGAAAGGGCTACGTCGGGTTCCGCCGGCTACGATTTCTTTGCACCGTATGATTTCACGCTCGAAGCGGGCTGTGAGATAGTCATAAGCACCGGTGTGCGTGTCAGAATGGACAGCGATTGGGTGCTTGTGCTGCTTCCGCGCTCCGGGCAGGGGTTCAAATACGGCGTTCGCCTTGCGAATACCGCCGGGGTGATCGATTCGGATTATTTCGGCGCGGAAAACGAAGGCCACATTATGATAAAGCTTATCGGCGGAAGCGCCGATCTTACGGTAAAGCGCGGAAGCGCCTTTGCCCAGGGGATATTTCTGCCCTACGGAATAACCGAGGATGACTGCGCCGCCGGGGAACGCTTCGGAGGGTTCGGCAGCACCGATAAGGAGGAAAACAAATGATAACAACAAAGCAACGCGCGTTTCTGCGCTCTGCGGCAAACAGCATAGAGCCGACGGTTCAGATCGGCAAGGCGGGGGTAACGGAAACCGTGCTCACCACCGTTTCCAATGCGCTCGATGCGCACGAAATAATCAAGCTCACCGTGCTTGAAGCCTGCCCCGAAAGCGCAAAGGACGTTATGCAGGCGCTTTGCGATGCGCTCGGGTGCGAACCGGTGCAGGTCATCGGCAGGCGAGTGGTGATATACCGCCGCGCACCCAAGCCCGAAAACCGCCGCATTGTCCTGCCGCGGTAAGTTTTTTCAGACAAAAACAAAGAAGCCGGAAGCCCAAACGGGCTTCCGGCTTTGCTTTTTTGCAAAATGCCGTGATTATTTGGCGGATACGTCGGCAACGGAGGATTCGGCTGCGGAGGAGGATTCGCTCTTCCCGGTGCCGATGCCGTTGGAATGAACTATGTAAAGCGCGAGAACGAGGACAACAAAGACGATGGAAAGGACAAGCGTCCACTTCTGTTGCTTCTTTTCGTTTGTGGCGATCTTGTTTTTGGTAAGGTAGGATTCGGAAGCGCCGTTGCCCGCGATGGAGTTGCCCAGACCGCGGCGCTTGCTCTGCTGAAGGCTGATAAGTACGATTATAGCGACTGCGAGGACAAGAAGAATTGCGCCGATGATGTATTCGAGAACGGTAGGTGTCATGATAAATAATTCCTTTCAATTACTGATGCCCGAAATTCAGGCACCGACAGCTAAACTCAATAGTATCACAAACAAGGTACAAAAGCAATGCCCTGCTGTAAATTTTAACATTTGTTCACATTTGGCAAGCCGATCAGAATTCCTTTGTGTCGCCCATCGGGTCATTCTTCGGCGAGGGGCGAGGCTTTTTGGGGCTCTTTTTCGTGCCGCTGCCCTTTTTTCCGCTCAGTCTGCGGTAGGTGCGCAGTATCGCCGTAACGGCGAGGAACAGGAAGTAAGCGACGATTATGCCGATAAGCACCTTGATTATTATCGACATGGTTTTGGAAAACAGTATGTCGTGCATGGTATCCAATGCGGTTTTTGCGGAGTCGGATTCCACGGAGGATTTTGTCACAAGCGTGACTTCGGCGATAACGTTTCCGTCCCGCGAATATATCGCTTTGCCGACGGGCACGCCCTTTTCCACCGGAGCTTTGAGCGAATAGGTGACCTTTCCGTCGGCTTCGCTGCGCGTGACCTTCGATTCGTCGAATATGACCTCCACGGTTTTTTCGACATTGCCGTCGGGAAGCAGACGTTCAATATTTTCGCTCGGGACAACGAGCACATGGTCCACCTTGCCGCTCGTGACGGCAAGCTCCGCAACGGCATCGTTCACCGTTGCAACGGTGCACAGCGTGAGCGAATTCCGTGTCCAGTCGATAAGCTCGTTCATGTCGGCATAGGCGTTTCCGTCGCCGAACGAATAGCTGAATTTGCCGTCCTTTTCGGTAACGATCATGCCGCTGGCACACATCACGACGAATATATAAGTTCTGCCGTCCTTCTGTGATGCGGTCAGAAGGCAGTAATTGCCGGATTTATCGAGCTGACCGGCGATCAGGCCTATGGCACTGCGGTTGAGAAAGCCGGAAACATAATAATTGCATTTGAGATAGTTTTTGTTGCGCACCGTCGTATTGCCGTTCATCAGAAAGGCTTCCACATTCGAAAGCGTAACGAGATAATCGTATTTGTAGAACGCGGCGGTTATCAGCGCGATTTCGCGCGGGGTGGAATACTGCATCGGCGAATCGAGCCCGGTGGGGTTAACGAATTTTGTCGCAGTGAGCCCGAGCGAAGCCGCCTTTTCGTTCATCCTGCCGACAAAGGCGCTTATCCCGCCTCCGGAAAGATATTTGTCGCCGAGGTCGGATGCAAGCGCGCACACGGCATCGTTCGCACAGCCGACAAGCACGGCGGAAAACATATCCCGCGCCTTGTATACGGCGCCCGCCTTGAAGCCCATGACCGGCACGCGGATATCGAAAATGTTTCCGGCGTTGTCGATCGCCGAGGCGGTAACGGTTATGTCCGTAGAGGCCGGGTCGAGCCCGTGCTCGGAAAGCATATCGTATGCGACCATGCACGCCACGAGCTTTGCCGCAACGGTGGGCGCGACTTTTTCGTCCGCACGGGCGGTGTATATGAACTGCCCGTCATCAATGCAATAGGCGATAACGGCGTTGCCCGAAACGATATTCGGGGCAAGCTTTACCTGCGCGGAGGATTCATCCGACGGTTCGGCAAAGGCGTGTGTCACGCCAAGCGTAAAAAGTATTGTCAGGGCCGCAATCATTGCGGTGAATTTTTTTGCCTTCAAATAGCGGGGCCTCCTTCCGAAAGAATTGATTTTGCGTAGATCTTGTCCGTTTCGATCCGGTTTTTCAGTGTGTCCGTGCTTTCGAACCGGCGTTCGTCGCGGATAAAGCCGCAGAGCGATACCGCGGCGGTTCTGCCGTATACATCCCCGGAAAAGCCGAAAATAAAGGTTTCGCTCATGGGGACGGTGTCGCCGCCGAAGGTCGGGCGTATGCCGATATTTGTAACGCCGCCGTAGGTGATACCGTCAAGCCTTACTTCGGAGGCATATACTCCGTACCGCGGTACGGTGAAGTTTTGCGGGAAGTGGATGTTTATTGTCGGGAACCCGAGCATGTGACCAATACCCTTGCCGTGGATTATCGTACCGGAAAACGAATACTGACGCCCGAGCATCGCGTTTGCCGTGCGGACATCGCCGCGGTGTATGCGTTCGCGTATTTCCGTGGAGCTGACCGGTATGCCGCAGAAGGTGTATGCCGGTGTCACAAAGCATTCGGCGCCGCCTTCGGCAAGCACGGCTGCAAGAAGCGCGTTGTCGCCGCTGCCGCGGTATCCGAACCGGAAATTATAGCCGCCCACTGCGAGCCGCACATCGAACGCACGAAGCAGTATATCCCGCACAAAATCCTCCGCCGGGATATCGCGAACGGCGCCGAAGGGTATTTCGATAACGCGGTTCACGCCGCACGCCGCCAGCAGGCGAAGGTTCCCCCGCCGGGAGGCAAGCAGCTTCGTGTTCTGCTTCGGACGATCGTCCGGCAAAAAGGTGAATATGACGGCGGGAAGCCGTTTTTCGTTTGCGCGGACGCAAAGCTCGCCGATAAGCGCGCGGTGACCGAGATGGACACCGTCGAAGCAGCCGACGGCAGCCGCGCCCCCGTGTGAATAATCGGCTCTTCCGCCGGTATCGGTTATGATAAACCGTGAGATAATGTCTTTTAATTCCATAGTAAGAATATAATAACCGTAAAAATCCGTTTTGTCAATCGCGTAAGCGCATATTTCGCGCCGAACGGCAAACAATAAATCAAAAAAAGAGGACGGGTGTTTTTTATGGAAGAGCCGAAGGGGCAAAGATTCGATTCCTGTATCCTTGCCGGCGGTTACGGAAAAAGACTTCTGCCGCTCACGCGGGAAGATAACGAG
>OGOZ01001019.1_pt1 | contig 16778 bp, 17 predicted proteins | sample 1552801 | NCBI WGS metagenome assembly OGOZ01 (sample SAMEA2580196, study PRJEB22360) | human gut metagenome | biome: human gut; feature: human-associated habitat; material: faeces | place: Denmark | collected 2008/2010 | reverse complement strand
CAGGAAATGGGGTTGATTTTAAGGCTATCCCTGCCGCTTATCGGGCTCGTGCTGTGCGGGGCTGGGGCGTATTATAAAAAGTTGGATACTTGGCCGGGGCAAGGTTTTGCCTTTGGCGCGGCGGTGATGATAGGGGCCTTTTTGGCGGTTTTCGGGCAGATATATCAAACGGGAGCGTTTTTATATGAACTGTTTGGCCTGTGGGCTCTTTTGCTTTTGCCCTTGTGTTGGCTGATCCGTAATAAATGGATGTATTTGTTTGCGCTGTATGTGGCTACGGTTTATTGGGGCTCGTTCCAAGGGGGAATTTTAACGGACGGCTTTTGGTGGGTGGCCTTTGGCGTGTATTTTACGGCGTGGGCTTTGGTAGAATTTTTGCCCGCCTGTAAAAACTGGGGCGAGGGTTTTAAACGCTTTATTTGGATGCCGTTGAGCGTCTATGCCACCGTATGGGGCGGTTTCTCGGCGGAAAAGGCGTTTAATTTCCCCAATGCGGGGTATTATTTGGCCGGGCTTGTGTTGGCTGGTGTTTTCCTGGGCTATGCGCATCACAAAAAAGACGTGGCTCTCTTTGCTTGGAACGCGCTCGCCTTGACGGGGCTTATCTGTGCGTATCTGTATCAATGGTTGGGATTTTGCACCTTGGGTTTGCTTATTTATTGTTTGCTTTTTGCCGGGAGCGGAATCGTCAGTTACCGCTTATGGTTTAGCGTGCGGGAGGAAATAAAATGAACACGAGTGAAATTTTAAGCGGAGTACCTTCTGAAAAGCGCGCGCAGGCCGAAACCTTTTTAAAACACCGCGAAGCCGTGTCCGTTCCTTTTTTGGTGCGGGCTATGCTGTTTATCGGCTCGCTGATTTCGGCGAGTCTTTTGGTGGGGATAGCCGACCGTTTATTAGCCGGCATTATCCCGGTTTTAGGGCGCGGGGTACTGTTTTTTGGCGCGGGCGTTCTGCTTGCAAAAACATCTTCCAATTTACCGCCCTTGCGCGGGGCGTGGCGCCGCCAGTTAGGGGGACTCATTGGCCTGGCCGGGCAAATTATACTGGCCTTCCGGCTGACGGATATCCCCGGTGTGTCCGTTTGGATGAGTGCTCTTATTGTGGCGGTAGTATCTTATCCGCTTTTTAAAAATCCCTTTAACCGCTTTTTATGGTGTGCGGTGGTGGCCAGCAGTTTGTATGCCAAGGTGGATTGGGAGTGGAAATGGAACCTTTTTGCCGAGGCTTTGTCTGCCCTTGGCGCGTTTGGCGTGGCCCTGTGGCTTTTTGCGAAACGCAAATTTCCCTTTTATCCGTTGGCCTATGCGCTTATTTGGTGGTGTACGATTTTAGCGGGTGAAACCGCTGATAGCAAAATGTGTTGGTATGGGTTAAACCCGGCGAACGTAGCCTTGGCCGCCTGTGTGGCTGTCTATGCTGTATTTTCCCATAAAGGCAACTGGACCCGCGGACAAATAGCGTTGGCGGCCGGAGCGGTGGTGTTGTCCGCACTTTTAAATTGGCCGACGGTTTTGGCTCTTATACTAATGTACACCGGGTTTACCTTGCGCGACCGCGTATTGGAAAGCCTCGGTACGGCGGGCGTAGTGTGCGGGCTTTTTCTGTTTTACTTTACCTTAAACGCGGCCCTGTCCGCAAAGGCGGCGTTGCTTGTGGCTTCGGGCCTTATTTTACTGGCGGTACGGAGCGTATATGCGAAATAAACTGTTGTTGTTTTATACTCTTTTGCTAGTGCTTTGCTTCGGCGGTTATGCCGCTTATACACAGCACGCGCTGAAAAATGCGCAGACCTTCTATTTGCAAATGGCGCCGCTGGACCCGCTGGCCTTGCTAAGCGGGGAATATATGCAGATTAACTATGCCTTTGAGCAAGATGTGTTTGGTATAAACGCGCCTGTCAAACAGGTTACGCTGTATGTGGATGAGCGGGGCGTGGCGGGCTGGGCCAAAACGGATAAGCCGCTAGTTATCCCGGTTCATCAAGTAACGGCTCGTTTGCCGCACCAATTCTATTTTAAAGAAGGAACCGCCAAAAAGTATGATACTGCCGCCTATGCGCAATTAAAACGATTGCCGGACGGACGTTTTTTAATTAGCGCATTAGCGGACAAAGATTTAAAATTATTGTGAGGAAGAAAAGATGAGCGAGAATTGTAACCACGATTGTGCATCCTGCAAAAGCGGATGCTCCGGGCATAATGCCCAGGAAATGTCTAAGGAAAAACCCCATTTGTTAAGTCGTATAAAACACGTTATCGGCGTGGTAAGCGGAAAAGGCGGCGTGGGCAAAAGTTTTGTTACGGGGCTGTTAGCCACGGAAATGACCCGCCGCGGGTATTCGTGCGGCATTTTAGATGCCGATATCACAGGCCCGTCCGTGCCCAAAATGTTTGGCCTGCACGAACGCGCTACCGGAGACCAAGACGGCATTTACCCGGTCAAAACACAAACGGGCATACAGGTAATGTCTTTAAATTTATTGTTGGAGCGCGAAACAGACCCCGTTATTTGGCGCGGAGCACTCATTACGGGTACGGTGCGCCAATTTTGGACAGATGTTATTTGGAAAGAGGTGGACTACTTGTTTATTGATATGCCGCCCGGCACAGGAGATGTAACGCTGACGGTGTTCCAAAGTTTGCCTATTGACGGAATTGTGATTGTTTCCTCCCCGCAGGAATTGGTGCAGATGATTGTGGGCAAGGCCGTTAAAATGGCCAAAATGATGAATGTGCCCGTGTTGGGATTAGTGGAAAATATGAGTTATTTGAAATGTCCCGACTGCGGAAAAGAAATTTCTGTTTTTGGCAAGAGCCGCGCGGATGAAATGGGCAAAACCTTTGGGCTTTCGCCCGTGGTACGTCTGCCGATAAATCCGTTGGCGGCGCAGGCGGGGGATGAGGGACGTATGGAATTTGTGCGCGAAGAAGCCGTAAACCCGTTGGCGGACAAATTAGCCGCCCTGTAAAAAGAGGGCCTAACCGATTATAGGACCATTGGTCCCGGCAGGTGGGGCCAATGGCCCTTGTTTTAGGGGCGGATATATTGAATAATATAATTGAAATATTTTTGCCGGAAAGGATAATATATGAAAGCGTTTTTGACGATTTTTATCAGTTTGGCGATTTGTGCTAATGCTTGGGCGGGGAATCCTTTAAAAAATATTAAAAAGGGTGTTGGTGCCGTAAAACGCGTTCCGAAAACGGGCACCGTAAAAATTCCCAAAGGAACCGTTCCCCAAGTAAAAGTTCCGTCAGGTACCGTTCAAGTTCCCCGGTTTTCGGTTCCTCTTCCCAATCCGGCCCTGCGTTTATCCGTTTCCCAACAGGTAGATGAGGCGGCCATTGCGCGTGTACTGCTTAAAAGTCCTGTGCTTATGCGTGCGTCCGCTCTGCCGGAAGTAAAGCCCTACCGCACCGATTTAATCAATATCCAACTGCAACTTGCCCACTTAAATACATATTCTACTGCGGATGAAATATTGAAAAACCAAAATCATCCGGCTGTTTTGGCCGCCTATAAAGCCTTGGAGGATATGGCCGCTATCGGTATTTACGGATCGGTGGACGATAGCCAATTGTTACTGGCTTCATATCAGGCCTTTTCAGGTTCAGCCTTGGAGCCTATTGCTTTAACGACGATGGCGCGTGCATTGGTTGCCTTGGGAATGTACCCAATGTTGGAAAAAGTTTTGGACACTGCTAAGCCGACTGCCGCATTGGAATCTGTTAGCGAGTTTCTGACTCATTACCATTTTCCTGTTAAAGTGCCGCACCATACCGCTTATGCCCAGGTGGAACGCATAAATGAGTTGTCGGTTGCGTTGGGGCCGCTTTCCAGATTAAATGGCAAATTTACCGTAGAGGCGATGAATAAATGGGTGCTCTTCGCCTATGAACACCGTATTCCTAAAAAGGCGAAAACCAAAACCGTCGCCCAATCCACTACTGCGCCGCAGCAAGCGGCTACACAAGCCCCCGTGGAACAGCAACCGGCGGAACAAGCCCAGCAAGAAGATGCACTGTCCTATGCTCCCGTTATTCCTGTACTGGATGAAAAACCCCGCCCGGGGCTTGTCAGCAAAGTCTATCCGTCCGGTCTGCGCGATGAGGACAGTTTAATCCGTGATTGGATGATATCCTTTAAGAACGGATATTTCAAACCGCGTAACCAAGTGGAAGCCATTATGGGTATGTCCCCGGCCAAGGCCAACAACTTAATGGAATTTTTGTATTATATGCCCCTGGATGAGGCCGAGCGTGTGATTTTTAACCCGATTCGTGAAACAGGCCGCTTGCCGGACTTTATGTATGATGCGCGCTTGATTGAGGGCACGCGCCGCCTGCCTGCCGGTTATTATAAAAATAAATTTAACGAAAATGTAAAACGCTTTGTAGAACTGGCGGACGGCGAAAATACGCTTTATGAGTTTGATATGGAACTCAAAGACCTCGTCAGCAGTATGGCCGATTACAGTTTTAAACAGGGTTTTGCCTACAAGAACAGCCCGGCCCTTACCAATGGCTTGCGCGCCAAATGGCATAAAATTCAAGTGGCCATTAACCGCCCGGGTTTAAAGGCAGACCGCGAACAGATTAACCGCTTGTGGAACGAACCCGTAGAGTTGGAAGACGGTACCAAGGTCAGTTTGCGCGATTACTTTACGCAAACGCGTTCCACCGCGTTTTTTAAAGAGGGCAAAACGCCTGAGTTTTACTTAAACAGCGCCCGCTGGGTGTCTTGGGAAAACGAACGCCGCAATCTGGCGGCATCAGAATATGTAGGCCGCCCGGAGAAACTTTCGTGGTGGGATAAAGTGCAAAATTGGCTGGGGTTGGGTAAACCGTCCCAATATTTGACGTTAAACCAATTTGGTGATGTGATGCGCACCGAGTTTGAAAAGGGCTTTGGGGGCGCGTCGGCAGACAGCCCGTATTTGGACTGTTTGGCCGGAACGGAGGATGAAGGACCTTCTTCCCTGACGATGACTATCAATAATTTTGATAAAGTGGGCGGCGTATGCCAAGCCTCGTTTGGTGACGGCGGCTATATGGGCCGTGTGGAGAAAGGCTACAATGGTACCTCTACGGTCAGCCGTTTTCAGCCGCAAAACTTTACCAATGTAAAAGTAGTAGCCTTTGATTTTAAAACACTCCAACCGCGTGTACAAACATTAGCGTCCGTACCGTATTTAAAAGATTTGAAAAAGCCGGATTTGGACCAAGTCCGTGCCGGAACAATGGTCGGGGACGGATTGGATCCCACGCGCGATTTGTTAGGGGTACAGCAAGCGGACCAGGCGCTCGTTAATATTCCGCATTTAAAGGCAACTATTTATCCCTTTGCCCGGTTGGCGGCTTATGAGGGAACGGTTCCGCCTTATTTAACAGGCGGCGGGCTTGGCGGTTATTTGGCATTATTTACACCAGATTTTTATCCGCTTAAAACTATTTACCGGCTGCGTTTTAACGGGTGGAAGCCGTATTTGGAAAAAACTTATTACATCCGAAAGGAAGTTCCGGCCCTTTCCGGTGCTATCCACCGCGACCGCCTGACATTTAGTGAACAGATAATGGACCGAGTGGTAAAAACTCCCGAAAAGCCCGAAAAATAAAGGTTTTTTTATCCAAAGCCCCGCTTTTAACCAGGCGGGGTTTTTTATATTCTTCCAAAAAAGCGTTTTTTGGGCGTAATTAAATGTTACAATGAGCGTAGGGGGAAAATTTATGAGTTTGATTTTAAGTAAATTGGCTGATACTATCGGCGATTCGCCGACCTTAAAAATAAATGCCGCGGCCCGCGCTTTAAAAGCGGCCGGGCAGCCCGTTATTCACTTGGGCGGTGGAGAACCCACTTATCCGGCTCCGCAGGCGGCGGTGGATGCCATTATCCAAAAAGCGCAAAGCCGCAAAATAAAATATTCTCCTTCCTCCGGCACGCCGGAGTTAAAAAAAGCCGTTTTGCATTATACGCTTAACCAATATGGCCGCCGCTACGAGCCGGCTAATGTGCTTGTGTCTGCGGGTGCTAAACAAGCGCTTTTTAATTTTCTGCTTGCAACCGTAAACCCGGGAGATGAAGTCATTTTCCCTGCTCCGTTTTGGGTCAGTTATCCCGAAATGGTGCGTATGGCTGGGGGAACGCCTGTTATCGTGCGCCCGACGGAAGACTTAATGGTTAAGGCGGAGCAGATTTTAAAGGCCGTTACGCCCAAAACCAAGGCGATTTTGATTAACAGCCCGTGCAATCCGTCGGGGCAAATTTACAGCGCGGAATTTGTAAAAACCATTGTGGAATTTGCCGAGGCCAACCAAATCTTTTTGGTAATGGACGATATTTACCGCGAACTCGTTTTTGACGGGCAAACCACGCCGAACCCCTGCCAATATGCGCAGGCGGCAGAAAATTTAATTATTATTAACGGTGTATCAAAACTCTACGGCTTGACCGGGCTTCGTATCGGTTGGGCGGTAAGTGCCAATAAACCACTGATTGCCGCTATGGGCCGTATGCAGGCGCAAAGCACATCCTGCAACAGCGATTTGAGCGAAACCGCTGCGGCCGCCGCCCTGTTGGGCGACCAAAATGTAGTGGCAGACCTGCGGCGCGTATTACAGGAAAACCGCGATGCGCTGCTTGCCGAGGTTGCCAAGATTCCCAATGTGCGCGTGCAAAAGCCACAGGGAACCTTCTATTCGTTCATAGATTTTAGCCACTATAACGCCGATTCCAATGCACTGGCGCAGTACCTGTTGGAAAAAGCATTAGTGGCCGTAGTGCCCGGAAAAGCGTTTGGAGCGGAAGGGTACCTGCGCGTCAGTTTCTGTGCGGACAAGGCCTCTATTATAGAGGGCGTGCGCCGCATACGCTGGGCGTTGGATAAAACCGCTCCGAACGAAATAAAAATCGGGGATAAATTAGTTACGAGGGATTAAAATGAAAACATTAAATGCTAAACCGGATTTCTTTAAACCGGATTATGGTTTGGAACACGCCGGTATTTCTACCAATAAAACCGTGTACTGGAACTATTCCACTCCGTCTTTGTACCAGGAAGCCTTGGACCGCAAAGAAGCCAATGTGGTGTACGGCGGCCCGCTGTGCGTGAGCACCGGCAAACATACCGGCCGCAGCCCGAACGACCGCTTTTTTGTGGAAACCAAAGACATTGAAGGTAAACTTTTTTATAACAAAAGCAACAAAGGTATTAAACCCGAATACTTTGATAAAATCTTTGCCAAAGTGAAAGAATATGTAAAAGACAAAGATCTCTTTGCCCGCGATGCGTATGTCGGTTCCAGCGAAGCCTCCCGCCTCAAAGTGCGCGCCATTACGGAATGTGCCTGGACGAACCTGTTTGTTAAAAATATGTTCATTGAACCCAAACAGGAAGAATTAAAATCTTTTGTGCCGGAATTTACGCTGATCTGCCTCCCCAAAATGAAAGTGGACCCCGCCACCGACGGCACCACTAGCGAAACCGCTATTTTGATTAACTTTGAAAAGAAGATTATCTTGGTCATCGGCACCGAATATGGCGGCGAAAATAAGAAATCCCTGTTCACGGTAATGAACTTCCTCTTGCCGCAAAAAGGCATTATGACGATGCACTGCTCCGCCAACGTGGGCGATAAGCAGGACAGCGCGATTTTCTTCGGTTTGTCCGGCACGGGCAAAACCACCTTGTCTGCGGATATGACCCGCGGCCTCATCGGCGACGATGAACACGGTTGGGACGATGAAGGTGTGTTCAACTTTGAAGGCGGCTGCTATGCCAAAGTAATTCGTTTGAGCCAAGAAGCCGAACCCCAAATTTATTCCACCACCCACCGCTTTGGTACGGTGCTGGAAAACGTGGTCTTTGACCCCGAAACCGGCAAACTCAACCTGGACGATGACACCCTGACCGAAAACACCCGCGCTTGCTACCCGCTTAATTTTATTGAAAACGCGGTAGAAAGCAAACGCGCTCCGCACCCGAAAAACATCATCTTCTTGACATGTGATGCCTTTGGTGTAATGCCGCCTATTTCCAAATTGACGCCCGACCAAGCCTTGTACCACTTTATCAGCGGTTACACCGCCAAAGTGGCCGGTACGGAAAAAGGCGTAAAGGAACCGACCAGCACGTTCTCCACCTGCTTCGGCGGTCCGTTTATGGCTTTGCACCCGTCTGTGTATGCCGAACTGTTAAAGAAGAAAATCCAACAGCACCAAGTGGATTGCTGGCTCGTCAATACGGGCTGGATTGGCGGCCCTTATGGTGTCGGCCACCGTATCAGCATTAAATACACCCGCGCGCTGTTGAACGCCGCTTTGGACGGAAAATTGGCGAAGGTGGACTTTATTACCGACCCGGTTTTCGGCTTCAAAATCCCGACTTCTTGCGAAGGCGTGCCGTCCGAAATTTTAAACCCGATGAACTCTTGGGCCAACAAGGAAGAATATATGGTAAAATATGAGTCCTTGGCCAAGTCGTTTATTGAGAACTTTAAAAAGTACGAATCCGGCTGCTCTAAGGAAGTTTTGGCCGCCGCGCCGAAAGTAAAATAAGCGCGCAGTCATTTCATTTAACGGAGCCGTTTTGGCAAGTAACCCTTACCAAGCGGCTCCAAATATACTAAAATTTAATAAAGAGATTTATCTTTCACACAAATAGGAGAATTAGTAATATGGCAAAAGCAAATGCAAAATTTATGGCCCCGTTAACCCCCAGCGCCGAATTGGCCGCCGTAGTGGGTTCCGCGGCACTTCCCCGCACCGAAGTTGTTAAAAAAATGTGGGAATACATTAAAAAGAACGGCTTGCAGGATGCTAAAAACAAACGCATGATCAACTCTGATGCGAAATTGGCCCCGATTTTTGAAGGCAAAAAACAAATCAGCATGTTTGATATGAGCAAATATCTTTCCAAACACTTGGCCAAATAAGCCTGTTGAAAGACAATTTAAACCCCGGTGGCAGTATTTCCCTGCTTCCGGGGTTTTTATATTATGAACTGCGTTTTGGGGCACATTTAATGGAATTTATTCGGGATCTGTCGTTTTCCACTCTTGTTTTTTGCAGAAAATAAATTATAATATTAAATATATCTCTAATTTTAATGGGGGTTTTATGAAAAAAACCTTATTTTTATTTACCATTTTGTTGGCGCCGTTGTCTGTTTTTGCCGCTAATGCCAATAAAATGACAATGGTAACATATTTCCCGGTGAAATATGTGGCATATAGCCAGGTAGATGTAATGAAGCAAATGGACGTCGGCTTAACCTCTGCCTGCCAAATGAACTTGGGCTGTACGGCAGACGAGGGTTTTAATACAGGGAAATCGTTGCGTGTAAATAACTTATTAAAGATTGCAGGGGGAAAATTGGAACTAAATGACGCTCCTGCAATAGAGGGCAGCACCGCGCACATTGGTAGCGGTAATGGCGTGAGTGATTTTGATTTTGAAACCAATTTGCGCGTAGGCAACTACAAGCAAGGCTACACGCTGCAAGCGGATAATATGTATTTGAGCGAACTAAACTTGTTTGGCTATAAATTCCCGGCGTGTAGTGGGGAAACAATGAGTTGGCAGAAATTAAAACTCAAAAACAAGGAAGAGGTATATTTGGTCTGCGGCGAGGTGGAACAAGGAAGTGATACTTGTGATATGACTTCTCGTGATGTGTTGTATCGTGCGCAATGTTGTGAAATGGGGGCACATAACCCGAATTGGAAGAAGGGAATTTGGAGTACGGATACTTGTTCTTGCACCTGCCCGACGGGTACTACTCTGGACGAGGAAGGCGCGTGTGTCCCGGAAAGTTATTGTGGGGATGCTATTTACAGAGCCGCCCATAAGAGTGAGTGCTGTCCGTCTGTTTCAGAAAGTGATCCCGTGTGTTATACATTAGCTTGGCGAGAAGATTGTGAGGCCCTTGGTGATGAAACCATCTGCGAGCAAGGAGGTGGCGATTTTGTTGTTGGGTCTTCGTGTGATTCTGGCACTTGTAGCAGTTCTGAATGGGGACAATCTTGTACTTTTGATTGGTGTTCTGGTGGAGTGATCCACCGCTGTGAAACGACTTGTGATATAGTAAGAAACGGTTGGTGAGGAAGTTTTCTCCATATAAAAACTGCCCCGGGAGATGTGTTTCCCGGGGCGTTTCCTTTCTGCCTAAAACGTAAATTATTTATCTCCCGTACTGCCAAAGCCGCCTGTTCCGCGGGCCGTGCCGGAAAGTTCATCGGTCTCTTCAAACGACGGGTACAGGGTGGGCAAAACCACCAGTTGCGCAACTTTTTGCCCGGCTTCAAACACAAATTCGCTGTCGTTTAAATTGTACATACACACCAGCAATTCGCCGCGGTACGGTGCATCCACGAGCCCTGCCATTGCTTTAATGCCTTTGCTTTCCACCGAACTTTTGCCCCAAATAATGCCCGAGGTGTTTTCCGGCAGTTCCACGGCAATCCCGGTGCGAACTTTCACTACCGTATGTGCGGGTAAAACCGTGCGTTCCAAGGCGAACAAATCTGCGCCCGAATCGGTCGCGTGTGCGCGGTGCGGAAGCAGGGCGCGCGGGTCCAACTTTTTGGCTTTAATAATAGGTTGTTGCATATTAATTCATTAATTTTTCAATTTGCGTAAGCGCGTTTTGCGCGTAAATGCGTACATTTTCGTCGCCTGTTTGCACGAGCACTTTCAACTGCGGAATTAAACTTTTTAAAAGCCCGGTGTCAAAGGCGCGGTCCGACGTATAAGTAAAAGCATCAGGGTTGGACAGTACACCCGCCATATATGCGGCGGCGCGGGCGGCGTTAATATGTTCGTTTTTGTTGGCTGACAGCAGTCCCTTTCGCACGGTATCCACGGCGTTGCCCGTCATAAACCCAAGCGCGAGCGCGTAAGTGGCCGCGGCGGGGGAATTATAATCGCGGCGGAGTTCTTTGGCTACTGCCGCCAAGGTGTAAGCGCGGTTTTTGGCAAGCCCGGTAGCAATTTGGCTCTGTACCGAGGGCACAGTTTCCGTTTTTGCCATCTTTAAAAGTTGTTTGGCGGAACCTTCGCTGTGCAAAGAGGTAAGCCACGCAGCGGCCGCCGCACGGGTGTTGTCATCCGCCGAGGACGCGGCCTGCTTTAAATATTTCAGTTGCGCCTTGGTATCGTCCGTCAGCACATTTAAGGAGCGGACGGCAAAGGCCGGGTCGTAAGCGTAGAGTCGTACGACATCAAGCGCATAGTTCTGGTCGTTGGGGTTTATAATGCCATAAGCCCCGGCGGCGTACGAGCGCAAAACAAGGTCCTTGCTTTGCAGGGCATTTTGCAAAACGGGGGTTAATTCGTCATATACCGCCCCCATAGCCGTAATAATAACGGCGGCAAAGTTTTGTTTGAGAGCGTCGTCGTTCTTCAAAACCAAGTTAAAAAGGGCAGGCTCCTGCGCCTTGGACGGCGGATTTTTTACCAAACTGGCTCCGGCGGCAAAAACGGTGTCGGGGTCTTTGGAGGAGCGGAAAATTTGCAACACGCGCTGGTTTTCCGCCGCGGTGCGGTTATTCTTTTGCAGAAGCGGCAGGGCGCTTTGCAGGGAGTTTTGGGCCGAAGCCGATAAGGCGGCGCATAACAAGGCCGCTAAAAAAAGGTGTTTTTTCATATTGTTATTATACCATTATATCCGCGCGTGCCGGGGCACAAAAAACCCGGGCGCGTGGCCCGGGGAAAGGAGGAGGGAAAAAAATTAATTGCCGGTGGCAATGGCTTCTATCAATCGTTCGGCGTTTGCACCGTCTTTAAAGCGGTTCTTTTCCTGATTGGCGTAAAAACTAAAATTGTTCTCGTTTTTCAGTACAACAATCCGCGTTCCTCCCAGCGCTAACAAAAAGCGCAAGTTGTTTTTGTTTTTCATAATTACCCCACATTTTTCTCATTTGTACATTTATAGAATACCTGTTTCTGTGGGCGCAAACAAGGGTCTTTGGACCCAAGAAAAATTAGGCCCCGGCCTAGGGGATATGGTACAATACCCCTATGAAAAAAATATTTCTTTTACTTGTTTGCCTGCTTTGCGCGGGCCTTTGCCGGGCGGAAGAATCCCGCCTGATTATTAATCCCGGACGCGAAACCTTTGTGCATTTTCCGTCCGAAATTATGGGCGATAAATATACGCTTACCGTTTTTTTGCCCGAAGAATTTGTGCCCCTTTCCAAACGCTACCCGGTGGTGTATTTGTTCGGGCCGGGACCAAAGCAGGCCGAGGCCGGGCACGCATTAGCCGCCAAAGAACAGGTGTTGGCGGTGGCTGTTAATTTTAAAGAAGAAGATTATAAAGAAGCGGATAAAATAGTGCGTTTTTTAGCGCGCGAGTTAGTTCCGTACATTGATACCAATTATTTAACGCTTGCCACTCCTTCCCGCCGCGTGCTGGCGGTGCAGGGGGAGCAAGCCGCGCGGGTGGCAAAGGAACTTTTCTATAAACCTGAGTTATTTGGCGCGCTCGCGCTTTTTTCGCCCAAATCCGAGGCCGGAAATTGGGGAACTTTGCCCGATTATGCCCGCGTGTTTGTGGCGGGAAAACAAAGCGAATTGGCCGTGGCGCAGGCCTCTTTGGAGCGGGCAAATAAAACCTATGGGCGCGATTTTGCCTTGGCCTATGGCTCTGGGAAAACGGAGTGGTTCGGCGCGTTGCCGCTCGGATATCTGCTTACTGCGCCCGAAAAAGCCTCGTTAAAGCGTTTGCAGGCCGCCTTATCGGCTAAGGAAGTGGTGCCGGGTAATACGGTTGCCTTGCGCGTCAAGGCACGTTTAAAGGGCGGTTTCTTGTTTGATTATGTGCCGCCTGCGGTGCGGTTCAGCCCGCCGTATTTGGTATGGAACGCGGGCTTGGGCACCTTGGAAAGTGTGCCGGGGGCAGAGAGCGGAAGCATAAAAATACGGGGCGGTGTGGATAAAATTACGTTTTCCACAAAAATTACGCTTAAAAAACAATAAAAATGCCCGAAAAGGGGCGTTTTATGCAAAAAAAAGTAAACTTGTCAACAGTTTTTTGAAAAAGTTTAAAAAATAGGCAAAATGGGGGCTTTTAGACAATCCCCGACGGGAAAAATGGAAGTTTTTATTTTATTCCCCTATACAATGGGCAAGTTATCCACAGAAAAACAGACTTATCCACAGGGTGTGAAAACCTGCTGCGGTTTGAGCCTGTAAAAAAGCCCCTTTTAACCCTTAAATGTAGAGTGCCGGGTAAGTTATCCACAACTTATCCACAGTGTGTGGATAACGTGTGTGAAAATAAAATTATCCGCAGCGGGCGCGCTTTTGCTATAATCAAAACAGGAGGATTTTTATATGAAATTAAGAACCTTTTTATTATTTTTATGTTCAGCAGCCTTGTTTGCGTGTGCGTCCTCACAAAAAAATGACGAGGATATTCCGCGTCCCGCCAAGCGCGACCCGGTGATTGACGAACAGGCCAAGAAGAACGAAAAACTCTATAATCAGAGCGAAGCGCGTATGGCGAAAACCTTGCGCTTGCCCGCGATTACTTATGAATTTGACTCTATCCGCCCGCCGGAATATGCCTATCCTTTCTTGGATAAGGTGGCCAATGTAATGAAAGATAAAACTTCCTTGCACTTGATTGTAGAGGGCCATACAGACGTGCTCGGCACGGCGGAATATAACTATTGGTTGGGTGCTTCCCGCGCCGCCGCGATGAAGGCCTACTTGGTTAGCCGCGGGGTAAATGCGGAGCGTATCCGCATCCACTCGTACGGCAAGGACAGACCGCTTACGCTGGATAATTCCAGCGACGGACGCAGAACCAACCGCCGCGTGGAATTTTCGTTTACCACCCGCAGATGGAATTCTATTTATTAGACTGTTAAGTTAAATATCTTATGTTGCCACCCCGGAGAATTTCTTTCCCCGGGGTTTTTGTCGTTGATTTTCCGTTATCCCTTTTAAAAGTGTTGTTTCCGTTTTTTTTTTTTTGCTAAAATTTTGAACATTAGGACCGGATATACCCGGATGTATCTGTTGTATAAAAACGCGTATAAAAGGCCGTTTTGGTCGTTTGTACAAGGAGGAAAAATGAAAAAAATCACACTTATCTGCGCCTGTATGCTGTTATTTACAGCCGTCAATGCGGAGCAGATGCAGTTTGTAACCACAATGTCAGCCCCGGTGGGTAACTTTGCCCGCTTGGACGCGGCAGATCCTACACACGTTACGCGTGTGGGCAAAGACGGGGATAGTAGCAGTGGGTATCTTAACTTTTGTAATACGCGCTCTGGCGTAGGGGATATTATCATCAAAGGGGCGGGTGCGTATTTAAAACAAATAGATATCCAAAACGGAACAACGTTGGGTAGCACCAATACACCCGAATACCGTTTAGGAGAAAACCTGAGCATAGAAAACGGCGGGACGGTAACGGCAGGGCGCATTATGGCGAATGATGTTACTTTTAAAGATACGAATTTCCATAAGAGCAAAGTAACAAATACTATTTACGGGGACGACATATCCGTAATGGGTGGAAAAACGGACAATATGGAGATTTCCGGCACCGCCAAGATAAACAAAAGCGCGCAGAACGCGGCAAACTTGGGGCAGGAACTTTGGTGGGATAACCGCTATCAAAACGACTATGATTCGGCGGGCAGTAAAAAGGAAAATGGCAAAACCTATACCTCATTTTTGCTTAAAAGCAAAACGCCCGGGTGTGATAATTCCGGCGAGTCCGCTTGCGTGAATAGCAAAGGCTCTTGGGATAGTTCTTCCTGTGAGTGTACTTGTCCCAACAAGATGGTTCTCCAAAACGGGGTTTGTTTAGGTACGTTTAAACCAGAAGTAATTAATGTCGGAGTGTTGGTAAATTGCCACTATTGTCCTGGTGATTTCGACGGAAGAAAAAAGTGCGGTACGGCTGGGGCCAACCCAAATCATTGCTATCATGGGTGGGATTTTAATGCCTCGCAAGGGTGTTGTACAGCCTGTACTGGTATACGTATCAATTCTTTTGAGTTTTATAAAGGGGGATATTTGGAACTGTCTCCTAAAGCTGCCACGGCGGCTGCGCGGTATTTGTGGTGGAAAAATGGAACTTTGATAGGGGGAAAAATGTATCGGTATTCTGGGGGTTCTATGCCTGATTGTTATGGTTCTGATTATCAATCAATTTGTGATAACAATTGTAAGACAGGAGATTCTTCTTGTTCTTATAAATGTTTGATTTCTATGTCTCATAATGGATGTTCCAACGGAACTTATAATTATTCTGGCGGGGCCTGTGGAAAATCTTGTAACAATGCCTCCGGTACAGGTAAAGTGCTTACTTGCGTAGCCAATAATTAAAAATTAAGTGTAATTTTTACCCCCTCCGCTAAAAACGGAGGGGCTTTTTTAATCTCTCTTGCATAAAATCCCCGTATTTTTTACACTACAAGTATGATTTATTTTGCGCATCGCGGCGCGTCGCAAGAGCGCGTTCAAAATACTTTATCCGCTTTTTCCCGTGCGCGGGAACTCGGCGCCACCCGCTATGAGTTGGATGTGCATTTGTCCAAAGACGGCGCTTTGCTCGTCCACCACGATTATTCTTTACTTTCCACCGCGGGAAAGGATGCCTTGTTGGGAGCATTGGACGTGGCAGACCTTAAAAAATATCCGCTGGTAAACCGGCTAACCAAAGAAAGTGTTTTTGTACCGCAGTTGCAAGAGGTTTTGCCTGTGGTGCGCCCGCAACTCTCGTGCCTGAATATTGAACTTAAAAACGATAATAACCGCTACCCCGGGTTGGAAACCGCTGTGCTATCGTGCCTGCGCCAAGCGGCCCCGGATATTTTGCCAAAAACGCTGTTTTCCAGTTTTGATTATGACACCCTTGTACGGTTGCGTAAACTGGATAAAAACGCGCGTATCGGCCTGTTGACGCGGTTTTTTGACGTTTCCAAGGCTCTTGCGCTGGGGGCGGAAAGCGTACATATGAATTATACGCGCTTTACCCCGCAAATTGCCCACGCGTGCCACGAAAACGGCCTGAAAGTTTACTTATATACGGTAAACGACCCGCTGCTTGCCACCCGTTTGGCGGAGGCGGGCGCAGACGGCATTTTTACCGATTGCATTGGGGCGTTTGTAAAGTAACAAGCAAGAGCCCTCACAATATAAGCAGGCAGTCGGCCTTTTTCTGCCTAAAAAAACCGCCCCGAAAAAACGGGGCGGTTTTTGCATAAGCCTAATTTTAATAATCGTAGCCGTAGGAGTTGCTCGTGTCCTCGGTGGAGGTTTCTGATGAGCCTTGCATACCGTAATACTCTTCGGGCGTGTAGCGTTTGGGTTTGTTCCACAAGCGTTTTTCCTTTTTGTAGTCCGCCGCGCTGGGTTGGCCCGGAACCTTGGGCTGTTGGCGGTCGTCAAAGAAATAAATGGTTTTATCTTGCTCCGGTCCGACATTAAAGATATATTCGGACTCAATGTTCGGGGCGGTTTCGCGGCGTTCCTTGCCCGCTTCCTGGGATAAATCTTCCATATAATCTTCTTCCGTCAAATAAATTTTACGGTTGTATTTTTCCTTCTTTTTTTGGTTGGTGTTGCACGCCGCCATAAGGCCCGCACACAAAACAAAAATCAGACAAATAGAAAGTTTTTTCATATAGTCTCCTTAAATTTTCCTTTCCCCAGATAGTACAATGTTTTCCAGTAAAACTGCAAGCGTTACCGGGCCGACCCCGCCGGGAACCGGCGAGTAGGACACCCCGCGCGCTTCCAACTGCGCCGGGCTGGCC
>OGOZ01001018.1_pt1 | contig 16786 bp, 9 predicted proteins | sample 1552801 | NCBI WGS metagenome assembly OGOZ01 (sample SAMEA2580196, study PRJEB22360) | human gut metagenome | biome: human gut; feature: human-associated habitat; material: faeces | place: Denmark | collected 2008/2010 | reverse complement strand
AGAAAAAGTGAATATAATAAAACGCAGGCAACCCGCGAGCGGATTGCCTGCCTTCATTATATCGATATTATCAAAAAGTTCAGACTTTCATAAATGTCTTTGTCCGATAGAAACATTTCCGTTTCACTTTTTCGGTCTGTGCTTTTTTAGCGTCCCAAAAGTTATTCTTCCTCGCGGATTATGGCAATCCCCAGCTCGTCCAATGCCTTTGCATCCGTGGGTGCAGGGCACATCGTCATCAGCTCGCTTGCATTCTGAACCTTCGGGAAAGCGATAACATCGCGGATATCCTCAAGTCCGAGCATCAGCGTGACAAGACGATCGAGACCGAATGCGAGACCGCCGTGCGGCGGTACGCCGAATCTGAAGGCATCGAGCAGGAAGCCGAATTTCTCCTGTGCTTCCTCGGGAGTGAAACCGAGCACGGAGAACATCTTTGACTGAAGCTCCTGATCGTGAATACGGATGGAACCGCCGCCGAGCTCCGTGCCGTTGAGCACGATATCATATGCTCTCGCACGTACTCTTGCGGGGTCGCTGTCGATATACTGCATGTCTTCATCCATAGGTGCAGTAAAAGGATGATGCTTTGCATAAAATCTGCCGTCCTCCTCACTGTATTCGAGAAGAGGAAATTCCGTGACCCAAAGGAATTTGAAATCAAACGGGTCAAGCATTTTCAGGCGCTTTGCGCATTCCACGCGGAGCGCACCGAGCGCATCGAAAACAATCTGATTCTTATCGGCAACGATGAGGATAAGATCTCCCTTTTCTGCGCCCATAGCTGTTTTCACAGCCTCGTTTTCTTCCTCGGAAAGGAATTTCGCATAAGAGGAGGAAATCTCCCCGCTCTCTGCCCATTTGAGCCATGCAAGTCCCTTTGCCTTATATGTCTTGGCAAAATCGGCAAGAGAATCTATCTCTTTTCTCGAGAAGGAAGCGCCGCCCTTTACATTGACGGCACGCACGGAACCGCCCGCCTCGATAGCACCCGCAAACACCTTGAAGCCGCAGCCGCTGAGGATGTCGGAAAGATTTTTCAGCTCGAAGCCGAAACGCAGATCCGGCTTATCCGAGCCGAAACGCTCCATAGCCTCGGCATAAGGCATCTTGATGAAATCATAATTCAAATCTATATTGTAAAATTTCTTGAAAGCATACTTGATAAAGCCCTCGTGAACAGCCATTACATCATCTTCGCAGACAAAGGACATCTCCGTATCTATCTGCGTAAATTCCGGCTGACGGTCGGCGCGCAAATCCTCATCACGATAGCAACGCGCTATCTGGAAATAGCGGTCAAAGCCCGAAAGCATGAGTATCTGCTTATAGAGCTGAGGCGACTGCGGAAGCGCATAGAATTTTCCGTTGTGAACACGGCTGGGAACGAGATAGTCGCGTGCGCCCTCGGGCGTAGGCTTGATGAGCGTAGGCGTTTCTATATCGATAAAACCGTTCTGCGCATAGTAATCTCTTGCTATCTTCGTTATCTCGGAGCGCGCGATGATATTTTTCATCATATCGGGACGACGCAGGTCAAGATAGCGGTATTTCAGGCGAAGCTCGGCACGGACATCGCTGCTTTCGAGAATTTCAAAAGGAGGAGTCTGTGAAACGCTGAGCACCTTGTATTCGTCGACCTCCACTTCGATTTCGCCGGTGGGCAGATTCTTATTCACGGCGCCCTCTCCGCGGGGACGTACCGTACCCTTGGCGCAGACGACATATTCGCTTCTCGTGCGGAAAGCAAGATCAAAAAGCTCCTTATTCGTATTGCTGTCGAAAGCAAGCTGAACTATGCCCGTGCGGTCGCGCATATCTATGAAAATGAGCGAACCGAGGTCGCGCTGACGCTGTACCCAACCGGTAACGCTGACGCGGCTTCCGATATCAGAGGAACGCAGTGTTCCGCAATAATGCGTTCTTTTGTCTGTTCTTTCAAATGTTGCCATAACTGTATATTCCTTTCGAATTATTGTCTTGTTTTAGCGATGATAATCTCTGCCGCTTCCCCGGGAGAAAGCACGCTCTGCTCTCCGAGGGTCATATTCTTGAGCATGACCTTGCCCTCTGCCGCTTCCGTTTCGCCGATTATCGCAACAAAAGGAATGCCGAGGCGGTTTGCATATTTCATCTTCGGTTTCATGCCCTTTTCGCCGTAGTAGACATCGGTATTTATTCCCGCCGCGCGGAAGGCTCCCGCCGCCGCTACGGCACTCGGCATCACTTCACTGCTCATCGGAACGACAAGCACCTTTGTCAGGCTCTCACCCTCAGCCTCTATGAGGTTTTCACTTCGCAGCGCACTGTAGAGGCGTGTCAGCCCTATCGAAACGCCGATGCCGGGAAGCTTCTTATCCGTATAGTATCCCGTGAGATTATCGTATCTGCCGCCGGAGCATACACTGCCGATATTTTCGTGTCCGCGAAGGAATGTTTCGTAAACTGTGCCCGTGTAATAGTCAAGTCCTCTTGCTATCGTGAGATTGAGGCGGAAATTTTCATCCGGCACGCCGAAGCCGCGCAGATACGCGCATACCTCGGTAAGCTCGGAAAGACCTTTCTTGAAATCGTCGTTTTTGTCGGCGGAGATATCGCCGAGTTTACCCAGTATCTCGTCTGTTGTGCCGTCAAGCGAGATAAACTCGATTATCTTGCCTATGCCCGCCTCGTCGATACCGGACGCGAGAAGCTCTTTTTTTACATTGTCCGCGCCTATCTTGTCGAGCTTGTCCACAATATGGAGGATATCGGCAGTCTTTTCCGCATAGCCGATGCTCTCGAAAAAGCCTCCGAGCAGGCGCCTGTTATTGAGATTTATCACGAAATCGCCGAGCTTAAGCTCGCGAAAAACATTATAGATAACCGTGGGTATCTCCGCATCGTAAGCGAGCGGCAGCTCCTCAGCGCCGACAATATCTATATCGCTCTGATAAAACTCTCTGTATCTCCCCTTCTGCGGGCGTTCACCGCGGAAAACCTTGCTTATCTGATATCTCTTGAAGGGAAAAACCAATTCACCCTGATGCATGGCGACATATCGCGCAAGCGGCACCGTGAGGTCAAAGCGCAGTGCGATATCGTTTTCGCCCTTTGTGAAGCGGTAAATCTGCTTTTCCGTTTCGCCGCCCGCCTTTGCGAGCAGAACATCGGAGCGCTCGATGGTCGGCGTATCTATCGGCAGAAAGCCGAAGCGCTCATAAACCTCGCGTATCTTATCGTATATTCTGTTGAAAACCACCTGCTCGCGGGGCAAAAGCTCCATGAAGCCCTGCAGTATCTTCGGTTCGACCGTGAAAGACATGAAAATTCCTCCGATTTTGTCATAGCTTAATTATATTTCAGTATATTATACCACTTTATAGCCGAGTTTTCAATATCTTATTGACTAAAAAACGCTCTTGTGATATAATTTTTTATATAATTCAGCGTGGGAAGGAGTGCCGATATGGCAAAAAACAGATTTGAAGCAGGCAAAAGCTCCCCTGTGACCTATCTTTCCGGCATAGGCGAAAAAAAAGCGCAGGCGCTCGCAAAAATAGGCATTTCCACCATATGGGATGTGGCGCGGCACTATCCGCGCGCATATGAAAACCGCGGCGATGTAAGAAATATCGCCGATATCGAAAACGAAGCCGTATGCTCGCTCGTTCTCACTGTTTCTGGGCGACCGCAGACGGCGATGATACGCCGCGGCATGACTCTCACAAAATTTTCAGCCTTTGACGATACGGGAAGCTGCAAGATAACATATTTCAATCAGCCTTATATAAAGGATTCCATAGTGCAGGGCGGCACATACCGCTTCTACGGCAGAGTGAAACGCACCGGCACGGGCGTTTCCATGGCATCACCCATAGCCGAGCCGGCAGGCGACGGCGCGAGACTTCTGCCGCTCAGCCCCCTCTATCCGCTGACGGCGGGAATCTCACAGAAGCAGATGCGGACAGCCGTTTCGGGTGCGCTCGCGCTCCTGCTCTCCCCCGTGGTAAAGGACGGCATAAAAGAGACCCTGCCGCTTGAGCTGCGGCGCAGACATTCGCTCTGCGATATAGGCTATGCTCTGCGCGGAATTCACTTTCCCGACAGCTTTAAAATGCTTGATATCGCTCGCCGGCGCTTGGTATTTGACGATCTCTATACATTTGCCCTGCTCTCACGCATATCCGGCAAAAGAGAGAGGCGAAAAGCCGATGCACCATATAAAAAAGCGGACAGAGAAAAGCTTCTCTGTCTGCTTCCCTACTCGCCGACGGGTGCGCAGCTGCGGACGATGGATGAAATCGACAGCGACCTTTCCGGCGGCTTTCTCATGGAGCGACTGCTCACGGGCGATGTCGGCTCGGGCAAAACGCTCTGCGCCGCATATGCGCTATTCTGCGCCGCCGAAAACGGATATCAGGCGGCTCTCATGGCACCGACGGAAATACTTGCCGTCCAGCATTATTCGGCGCTTGCCCCGCTTTTTGAAAAGCTCGGCTACAGTGTGGCTCTGCTGACGGGCTCGCTCACAAAGGCGGCGAAAAACAAAATCTACGACAAGCTCGCCGTCGGCAGCACGGATATCGTCATCGGCACCCATGCGCTCATCGAAGATATCGTGCATTTCCGTCGCCTCGGGCTTGCGATAACAGATGAACAGCACCGCTTCGGCGCGGGTCAGAGAGAGCGGCTCTTTTCAAAGGGCACATCCGTCCATGCGCTTTCCATGAGCGCGACACCGATACCGAGAACACTCGCGATGGTTCTCTACGGTGACAGCGACATTTCCACGCTGGACGAAATGCCGCCGAACAGGAGAAAGACAGACACATTTCTCGTAGACAGCAGCTATGAGAAGCGGCTTTATAAATTCATATCGAAAAATATCGATGCGGGCGGGCAGGTATATATCGTCTGCCCCGCGATAGAGGAAGAGGAAAAGCTCGAGGATGAAAACGGCGAGCAGATTTCGCTCGATGAGCTTTTCGGCTCCGGCGAGAGCGAAAAACCGAAGCTCCGCTCGGCAAAGGAATATTACGCCGAGCTTTCCGAGAAAATTTTCCCGCAGTATCGCGTGGCACTCATGCACGGCAGAATGAACGGCACGGAAAAGGACAGGATAATGCGTGATTTCGCTGCGGGAAAGGTGCAGATTCTCGTCTCGACAACGGTAATCGAGGTCGGCGTGAATGTGCCGACTGCAACGCTCATGATAGTGGAAAATGCGGAGCGCTTCGGGCTTTCCCAGCTTCATCAGCTCCGCGGAAGAGTCGGCAGAGGCGCGATGCAGTCATATTGCGTCCTCGTTTCCGACAGCAGGGGAGAGGATGCACGCAAAAGGCTGGAAATGCTTGCCTCTACCACCGACGGCTATAAAATAGCGGAATTTGACCTCGAAACACGCGGTCCCGGCGATTTCATAGAGAGCCGGAGCGGCAAGATACGACAGAGCGGTGAGCTTTCGCTCCCGTATATCAATATGGGTGACTCCGCGGCGCTCTACACCGCCTTTGACGAAGCGGACAAAACTCTCGCCGCCGACCCGATGCTCTCTTCGGAGGCAAACGCCGCCCTGCGGGAAAAGATAGAATACATCAGAAACAAAAATCAACTTGTCTGAAACGGAGACGAATATGAAAAAGTACGTTTTTTTCAATGAAGACCCTAATCATTTCGTTTTTGAGCGGATGCGCGCGGGAAAATACGATATCACCGCCGACGATATAAATTCGTTTATCGACGGATATAAAGAAACGGATATCACGGATTTTCTCATCTGCCTCAATGCAAGCATGTGCTGGTATCCGAGCAGGCGCACGGACAATGCGATAGATAAATATCGCCTCTGGCTCTCCTCGGGCAAAATAACTGACGAGCGTGAAAACACCGTTACATGGGGCGCGAAAATGAACAGTGACCTCTATGCCGCGGGGCTCGACTACCGCGCCATGTGGATAGAGCGCCTGCGGGAAATAGGCATCCGCCCTTGGATAAGCATCCGCATGAACGATATCCACGGCTCGGCGAAAAAGGGCGATTTTCTGAACAGCGAGCTTGTCGAGGCGCATCCCGAATACAGGCGGACGCCATACCGCGAGCCTGTATCAAACTACGACTGTGCGCTTGACTATATGCGCGAGGATGTACGAAGCTATTACCTTGCCGTGATAGAGGAGTCGCTTTCGCGCTACGATGCCGATGGTATAGAGCTGGATTTCATGCGCGAGGCGTACTGCCTTTGCGTAGGCAGAGAATATGAGGGCATCGCCGTAATGACGGATTTAATGCGCAGTGCGCACAGTCTCATCATGGCGGCAGGAGAAAAGCGCGGCAAAAGGATAAAGACCGCAGTGCGCCTGCCTGCCGACCCCGAGCTTGCCATGCGGCTCGGCTTTGATGTTTTCACTTGGGCAGATGAGGGTCTTGTCGATGTGATAACCGTCAGCCCGCGATGGTCGAGCGCAGACAACAATATGCCGATAGATATATGGAAGCGCATTTTCGAGAAAAAGGGCGTGCTTATTCTCGCAGGGCTTGAAATTCTCCTCGAGCCTTATCCGCGCCGCCCGAGAAAGTACCTTTCAAATACGCTCGAAAGCGCACGCGGCTCCTGCTGTGCCTACCTGTCGATGGGCGCGGACGGGATATACCTTTTCAACTATATGGACACGCTCGTGCACGAGAGCGAAAAAGGCGACTGCCTTGCAAACCGCGGCATGGACGAATTTCTCCGCTCGGCGGGAAGTCCCTCTCTGCTTGAGAAAAGCGACCGCCGCCATATCGTGACCTATTGCGATGTCTCAGCCCCGGGTGCGGCAAGAATCCGCCAGCTCCCCGCAAAAGTTTCCGAGAGCGGTTATTCGCTTATGCGCATACCGACGGGAAATATACCGAAAGATGCACGGGTAACTCTCGTCCTCGGCTTCACGGGAGAAAACAAAAGCGCGATTCCGGCGGCATATGCAAACGCAATGTCATGCAGGTATATCGGCAAAGTCCCGTATGCGTTTCCGATGTACGACGATATGGAATACCATGCCCTTGAAATAGCAAACGACGGCAATCTGCCTCCCGTCACCGTAGCGGAAATATACAGCCGCGGCGGAAGAGGAACGGTTTCATGGGCTGAAATACAGATTGCTCAAAACAAGTGAGGTAAATGAAATGTTTACAGAAGAGCTTTTTAATCCGAAAAATCAGGGTGTGGGAAGAACCGCACCTCGCGCCGCATATATTCCCTGCGCAAGTGAAAGCGCTGCGCTCGCGGGCATGCGCGACGAAAGCTATCGCCTGCTCTCGGGCTGCGAATGGGATTTCCGCTATTACGAAACGCCGCTTGAGCTTCCCGAGGATATCACGGCGGCTGATTTCAGCGAAAAGCTGCCCGTTCCCTCCTGCTGGCAGAATCACGGCTACGGTCAGATTCAGTATACAAACGTAAACTACCCCATGCAGATGAATATGCCGCATATCGCGCTGAAAAACCCCGTCGGGCTTTATCGCCGCACGTTCACTCTCGAAAAAGCCGCAGGCAAGCGTATTTATCTTCGCTTTGAAGGCGTATGCTCCGCTTTCCTGCTCTATGTCAACGGCAAGAGCGCAGGCATGTCGAAATGCTCGCATAACGGCGCGGAGTTTGATATCACCGACTATGCCGTAAACGGCGAAAACACTCTCCATGTCGCCGTTTTCACGCGCAGTGACGCCTCATATCTCGAGGATCAGGATTTCTTCCGCTTCAACGGAATTTTCCGCGATGTATATCTGCTCACCCGCCCCGAAAACCATATCGATGATATCTCGATAAAGACAGATAACAGCGGCGCGCTCGATATTTCCGTCACATTCCGCGGCAAAAAGAGCGAATATTCCTGTAAAATTTACGATGCCGACGGCAATTTCATCACGGACAAGCCGTTTATCCCGAATGTGAAGCTCTGGAATGCCGAGGAGCCGAATCTCTACACTGTCGTATTTTCCGCCTGCGGCGAATTTATCCGCATAAGAGTCGGTTTCCGCGAGATTTCATGGAGCGGCGGCGTTTTCAAGGTAAACGGCACCCCCGTAAAAATGAAAGGTGTCAATCGCCATGATACAGATGCCGCGCTCGGTTATGCCGTTCCGCGCGAGCATATCCTGCGCGACCTCATCCTCATGAAGCAAAATAATATTAACTGCATCCGCACTTCCCACTATCCGAGCGCACCCGAATTTTACGAGATGTGCGATGAGCTGGGCTTCTATGTTGTCTGCGAATGCGATATAGAGACGCACGGCGTCGTTTTCATCCGCGGCATAGAGGATACGGGCAAGCCGATATCGGGCGACCCGCTCTGGCGCGAGGCTTTCCTTGACAGGATGGAATATATGGTGCAGCGCTATAAAAACCACGCCTCTGTAATCATGTGGTCGCTCGGAAACGAGAGCATGTTCGGCGAAAATCATGTCGCCATGGCTGATTATACGCATAAAGCCGACCCCTCCCGCCCCGTGCATTATGAGCGCACGATAGACCCGCTCTACCGCAAATACGGACCCGAAGGCGATTTCGTTCATCCCTGCGTGGATATAGTCAGCACAATGTATCCGACGGTTGAGGTTACAGAAGCCGAGGGACAGGACCTGCGCGATAAGCGTCCTTTCTTCCTCTGCGAATATGAACATTCAATGGGACTGGGACCGGGCAATGCCGAGGAATACTGGGAGCTCTTCTATAAATATCCGCGCCTGATGGGCGGTTGCATCTGGGAATGGGCAGACCACGCGATACTCTGCCATGACGAAGAGGGCAAACCCTACTATCTCTACGGCGGCGACCACGGCGAATATCCGCATGACGGCAACTTCTGCGTGGACGGGCTGAATTATCCCGACAGAACACCGCACACCGCTATGAAAACGATGAAAAAAGCCATGACTCCCGCAAGAGTGCGGTATCTCGGCGACGGCGATTTTGAGATAACGAATACGCTTGATTTCCTCCCGCTTGAGAAGATATGCACGCTTGAATATACCGTTCTCTGCGGCAAGGATACGCTGCAAAGCGGCAGCTTCCCGCTGAATGTCGCGGCAAAAGGTACGCAGACAGTTCATATAGATTCGCTTCCCTGCGGCGGCAGATATCCCGCGACAGCCGAATTTATATTCCGCTATAGTGTGGATACGCCTTGGGCAAAGGCAGGCGATGAGCTTGCCCACGAGCAGGTTGTGCTTCCGTTTGCAAAAGAAAAAGCCGCGGAAACGGAGGGCGAAGCGCATATCGCCGAAAACGGCGCGCGTTTTATCACAATAGCCGACGGCGCGATGACATATACCTTTGATAAAGCGCTCGGCATTCCCACCTCGATAAAGAAAAACGGATGCGAATATCTTTCCGCTCCCGCGCGCTATACCGCATGGATGGCAATGACCGACAACCACATGAATGTAAAGCGCCGCTGGGAAAATATGCACCTGCGCGCATCAAATTTTGATGTTTACTCATGCGAGATAAATGAAGAGGGCGCACCCGAGATAATCTTCCGCGGTTCCTTCGGCGCACCGTCGAGAACGCCGCTCTTCGGCATGACGGCAAAATACACATTCGGCGGCGGCATCAGGACAAACATCTCGGCGGCAGAGCCGGAATATACACAGGAGGACAGCCGCCTGCCGAGATTTGCTCTCGAGCTGATTCTCCGCGAGGGCTTTGAGGAGCTGGAGTATTTCGCCTACGGACCCGAAGAGAGCTATATCGACCTGCATAATCATGCGCGCCTCGGATATTGGAAAAGCACCGTTTCCGAGCAGTACGAGCCGCATATCCGCCCGCAGGAATGCGGAAATCACTACGGCGCAACGGAAGCACACCTCTCACGCGGCGATGATAAAATAAGCGTATACGGCGATTTTGAATTTTCCGCTCTGCACTATACCATGGGCGACCTTGAAACCGCGACGCACCGTCACCTGCTGAAAGCTCTCCCCGAAACCGTCCTGCTGATAAACTATAAGGTCGATGGCATAGGAAGCAACAGTTGCGGCCCTCACCCGATGGAGAAATACCGCTTCAAAGAGAAACGGTTTGACTGGAACTTCACGCTGACATTCTGATTATGTAAAAACGTCAAAAATCAAGCCCCGACAATGATTATTGTCAGGGCTTGTGCATTTTTCAAATGAAAGCGGCCCGCGGATCTCCGCGAGCCGCTTTCATTCAGTTACCTTTACTGTAGGCATCAACATACATGTGGTAATCTACCATATATTTCAGCAGATCCTTCTCCGCGCCGAGGCAATCATCCGCACCAAGGCGCATTTCGATAAGCTCGAGCAACGAATACGATATCGTCTTTGAATAAAGCTTTTCGTCTCCGCTGTCAAGTTCTATCGCTATGCTGATGTATTTGTCAAAATCATATATATATATCCCGCGATAGTCGCAGAAAAAACCCTCAGTGTCGGCTTTTCCCGAGATGTATTCCGAACCTGCGGCATTCTTTATCTCTTCCGCAGAGGTATATTTTTCTTCCCCTATGGCAAACCATACGCCGCATCTGATATTTTCCGTCGCATAATCGGCAGGAGCTACAGTCACGCCGTCCTTTGTCACAGCGGCACTGACTCTCACTCCCCATGGCTCCAGCATCGCTATCTGAACGGCAGGCTTCGCTATCTTATATGCCTCTCCGTCGGTGGCACAGGATATGACTTTATACGGCATTCCGTTTATTATCTCTTCGGTGAATGTTGCTCCCTTCCTTGCCCCCACAGTCGGAACCTCGGGAAAAAACGAACCGCCGACTACACTGATATCCGAATATTCTCCGCCGACAGCACCGGCATTTGATGAATAAAACACTCCGCCGATTATCTTTAGCGAAGCTCCCGCCGATGAAACTGCACAGCCTGTATTCGGTGCCTCTCCTTTGCTGCCCGTGGCTGATATGTGTCCGCCTCGGATTGTCAGCTTGCCGCCTATGCTGTGAATACCTGTCCCGCCGGAGATAAGTCCGCCGTACATCTCAAGCGAAAAGCCGGATTCTTTATTGTATATTCCCACATCGGTAGCCTTTATCTCGCTTCCGCCGTGGAGATTGATTTTTACTTTGCCTTTTGATATATTGTATATCGCACTGGCTTTTTCCGAATTTATCTTACCGAAAATATCAAGTGTGATATTCTCCGCGGTATCTTCCGAGCCAAAGTAAAAGCTCGGCTTTTCCGAAGCTATCACAGTGCCGGAATTTGCCTTTATATATGTATCTCCCGCGCTCTGCACAAACACTCCTCTTCCCGCGGATTTGATTATTACATTTTCGAAGGTCACATTTGAGTTACCCGATACTGCCACCGCAGAGCCGGCATTCTGCAAATTGAGTGTCCCGTTTTTTATTGTGACAGAGGAATTTTCTATTTTCAGCAAATAATTATTCTCACCGCTGTACTCAATCGTAGCTTCGTTCAAATCTATCGTGATATTCCTCTTCCCCGAAACGGTATAGAAGCCGTAAACAGGGCTTCCGTCAGCTCTCGGCAGGAGCTTCACGATATCGTTTTCTCCCGCGGCGGCGATAGCCTCGCTTATTTTCGCATAGCTTTTTTCACCTATCGCGGCAAGGTCGCCCGATGCAAAAATATGCCCTGCGGAAGAGCATGAAATCATCATTGCAAGAGAAAGTACAAATCCGAAAAACCTGACAATTATCCTTTTTAGCGAAAAATGCTCCTCATCTTTGCCTGTTTTTTCATTAAAATCCGTATTCAATACGTTCGCCCCCGTTTATTTCCTTTATTTCCTTTTTCTGTGAACCATTTTATATTTTCTTCCTTATTTTGTCAATATTTTTTCCTCATTTTTTGTCGGTTTTTTCCACTCTTTGTCGATTTTTTAAACGTTTTCGATATAAAATACGGAGATAAAGCAAAAAAGCACTTCTTTCGAAGTGCTTGCGGGATGGTGGAGCATAGGGGACTTGAACCCCTGACCCCAACACTGCCAGTGTTGTGCGCTCCCAACTGCGCTAATGCCCCAAAATAAGTTATAAGTAATAGTGAAAAGTGAAAAAGTGAATGAAAGTGCTTGAAACAGAAGAAGCGGATGAGAGGTAAAAAGTGAGCAGGTAAACCGAAAAGTAAAATAAGTAAAAAGAAAAGTCGCTGTTGCGGCTTTATTTTGCGATTGTCCGGCAAAGCCGACATGTCAGCGCAAATAATCTGCGTCGGTGCCGCACATCTCAAAAGAGCGCGGCGCCGCCTTTGGTGGAGACAAGTGGGCTCGAACCACCGACCTCATGCATGTCAAGCATGCGCTCTGACCAACTGAGCTATGCCTCCGGAAAATAAGTTATAAGTAATGGTGAAAAGTGAAAAAGTGAAAAAGTAAAATTCTTGACAAGCTTCAGCTAAGTAAAAAACGGCAAAGCCTGCAAAAGTGCGGATTTTTGGTGGAGGCAGAGGGGCTCGAACCCGCGACCTCACGCATGTGAAGCGTGCGCTCTGACCAACTGAGCTATGTCTCCTTATTTTTTATAAAATAAGAATGAGAATCCCACCGTAATCGACAGGATTCTCATCTTGGCACGCCGTAAGGGATTCGAACCCCCGACCTTTTGGTTCGTAGCCAAACACTCTATCCAGCTGAGCTAACGGCGCATGGTATCCTTATCGGGTACTTAACTAATATATCACAAAAAGAAGATTTTGTCAACAGTAAAATGAAAATATTTCACGATAATTTTTATCATGCCCTCCTCTGCGGCAAAGACAAAAATTTTTTTAAAAATATAGTTATATTTCCTATTGTAAAATATATAAAATCATGGTAAAATATTTTTGAATGAGTAACTCGCGGAGGAAATATGGCAAAGAAGAAAAAGCTAAACAAAGCACAGCGCAATTTCATAAAAAAGCATCCGATAATAACACTGCTTATCGTGCTTGTATTGGTGGCGGCAACGGTATTTCTCCGCCCTTGGGAATATATCGACGGCGGAGGAAAGGACCCGATACAGAACATCGATCTTTCCGAAGCAAAGGGCAAGCTTCAGGTGCACTATATAGATGTCGGGCAAGCGGATTCCATACTCGCGATATTGCCGACAGGCGAAACTCTGCTCATAGACGCCGGTGCCTCAAACGACAGGGATGTCCGTGCGCAGAAGGGTGCGGATTACCTGATAAATTATCTCAAATCCTGCGGCGTTACGACAATAGACTACATGATTCTCACTCATCCGCATTCCGACCACATTGCTTCTGCCGATGAGGTGATAACGGAATACGGCAAAAACATAAAAAATATTTTGCTCTCCGATGATACATCATCCGGCTGGGAACGCGTGGCAAAAGCCATGCAGAAGGTCGGCATAGGGTATGAAATATGCGAGGTCGGAGATACTTACAGTATAGGCAAGGCTACCCTGACTATTCTCGGTCCCGTCGACAAATCAATATTCGGCGAAGATAATAAAAACAATTACAGCATTGTGTGTCGCCTCGCATACGGCGATACTTCGTTCGTCTTTACGGGCGATGCGGAAACCGTGACGGAAAAGGCGATAGTAAAGCGCTTTTCCGCTTCGGAGCTGAAAAGCGATGTGCTGAAGGTAGGTCATCACGGCTCGACTACCTCCTCCTGCGAGGAATTTCTCCGTGCTGTTGACGCGGGCACAGCCGTAATATGTTGCGGTGCGGAAAACAGCTACGGTCACCCGACAAAGACCGTGCTCGACCGCCTTGAAAAACTCGGTTACAATGTGCTTCGTACCGACCTTGAGGGAACGATAATTCTCATCTCCGACGGGAAAACGGTTTCGCGCCTTGCCGCAAAATAAAGGCAGGTTTTGATTTTTGAAAAAGCTTTTTGCATGGTCGGCACTTATTCTGCTCATGCTTGTATGCTTCTCCGCAGGGCTCGGCGCCCTCGGAAAAAACGATATATATTTTTTCGGCGATTCGACAACGGCACATCTTGCCGTGCGCGGCGGAATACCGCGCAAAAGAGTCTGGTCGGGTCAGGCGAGAACCGTGCTTTTTGAAACAGTCAACAGAACCCGGTGCGTATGGCTCGAAGCCGAAAACAGAAATTATAAAATAGCCGAGGCGGCAGCAAAGGTAAAGCCGCCTATACTCGTTATAACGCTCGGCGTTTCGGGCGGTGCGGGCAGACTCGGGGAGCAACGCTTCAAAAGCATCTACCGCGAGCTTATCGTCTCTGTCCGTGAGGCTTCTCCCGAAACGCATATATTCGTCCAGTCCATACTTCCGCTCTCCGACAGGAGCGCTGCGGAATACCGACTGCTCACAAAGGATGCCGTGCTCCGCGCAAACATATGGATACGGGAGCTTTGCCTCGAGCTCGGCGTACCGTATATCGATACGCATCCGATTCTGCTCGATTCAAACGGCTATCTCAAGAAAATATACCAGAACGACGGTCATATGCATCTGACGCGGGCGGCATATTCGGTCGTGCTGGAAAATATATACAATTGTATATCATCGGAATTATCCGACTTTGAAAAGTAAAAAGAGGGGTGTTTTTTAATGTCAGGTCTTTCAGGAAGAAAAATCAAATTCATCGCTTTGGCACTCGGAGTAATCTGCGCCATAATGTTTGCGGCGCTCGCCTATGCGGGCTTTGCTGACGGCAGTGCCGTCAGCGGAATCTGCTTTGCAGTGCTCTCGCTGGTATCTCTCATCGCGATATACCCGGGATATATCATAGGAAAGCTCGTAGACGACGTAAATGCGCTCGATGAAAGCTCGCGTATGCAGAACGAGCGTCTTTTCCGCATTCAGAAGGAAAGCGAAAAGCAGAATCCCACAGACAGATATTCTCCCGCAAACAGGCTGAAAATAAACCGCAATACTACGGGTACTCTCTCGGCAGACCTTACGGAAACGGCAAAAACACGCATAATGAATATGCCTCAGCCGACGCCGCCTCCGAGCCGTCAGAGCGGAGAAATTCCCTCCCCCGTAGCAAAAGATTTCACGCGTGAAATTCCGATTCCCGCGGAAAAGGATATAGCGCAGGAAACCGCGGCAAAGACGTCATACGAAAAAAAATCCGCACCCGAGAATGAGAAAAAGCCCGCACCCGAGAAGTTCTTCACGAGCACGGCTATCGATATATCCAGATCCGCGCCTGCGTCAAAGCACCTGCAAAGCATTTCCGCCGGCGGACTGCACAGCGTATGCGTGCGTCGCGACGGCACCTGCGTTGCCTCAGGCTACGGTACATACGGTCAGTGCAACGTTGACTCATGGGTAAATATGACAGGCGTTTCCGCAGGCAACCACCATACGGTCGGTCTGCGTGCAAACGGCACCTGCTTTGCGACAGGCTACAGCGGCTACGGTCAGTGTGACGTTGATTCATGGACAGATATCGTCATGGTATCGGCAGGCGTGGGACACACGGTCGGTCTGAAAAACGACGGAACCTGCGTCGCTGTCGGTGATAATACATACGGTCAGTGCAATGTGGACGACTGGAGCGAGGTTATCTCCGTTTCCGCAGGATATAATTACACTGTCGGACTTCGCGTGGACGGAACCATTGTTGCCGTCGGCGCAAATACGGACGGTCAGTGGGGTGCCATAAAATGGGGCAGTATCTGCGATATTGCCGCAGGCGGACTGCACACAGTCGGACTTCGCACGGACGGCACCTGCGTCGCTGTCGGCAACAATGCAAACGGTCAGTGCGATGTGACACGTTGGAACGGCATCATTTCCGTTGCCGCAGGCAACTATCATACGGTAGGTCTCACGGAGAGCGGCAGAGTTGTGGCAACAGGCTACAACGGCTACGGTCAGTGCGATGTTTCAAACTGGCATGATATCATCGCCGTTTCCGCAGGCAGAAATCATACGCTCGCGCTTGACAAGAACGGCACCGTATGGGCTGTGGGCGACAATACCTACGGTCAGACGGATGTTTCGAAATTCCGCAATATAAAGGTCAAATAATATCTTCATACGGGGGCTTTTTAAATGAAAATACTCAATTTCGGTTCGCTGAACCTCGATTATGTATACGGCGTAGAGCATTTTGTCATGGCGGGGGAAACGATATCTTCTTCTTCCCGCGATACATTCTGCGGCGGCAAGGGACTTAATCAGTCGGTTGCCTTGGCAAAAGCGGGCGGCAATGTTTTCCACGCGGGAAATATAGGTGCAGAGGGCGGCATGCTCCGCGATATGCTCGAGAGCGCGGGCGTTGACACGCATCTGACAAAAGAAGTCGGCGTTCCTACAGGTCATGCGATAATTCAGGTAAACGAAAAAGGCAATAACTGCATCATTCTCTTCGGCGGCGCAAATCAGCAGATAACCTCCGCGCAGACAGACGCGACGCTCGCCGAATTTTCCGCAGGTGACTACCTCATTCTGCAGAACGAAGTCAATATGCTTGCCGAAATCATAGATAAGGCATATGCAAAGGGGATGGTGATATTCCTCAATCCCTCACCTTTCGATGACAAGCTGAAAAGCATCGATTACAATAAGATTTCATATATACTTCTCAACGAGGTCGAGGGCGCGGCGATAAGCGGCAAAACCGAGGCAGACGAGATACTCGACGCGATAAGAGCGAAATATCCGAAGATGAAAGTCGTGCTCACTCTCGGCGAAAACGGAAGCGTATACGACGACGGAAAAGAGCGCACAGCACAGAGCATTTTCAAGGTAAAGGCTGTCGACACCACAGCGGCAGGCGATACTTTCACGGGATATTTTGTGACGGCACTCGCAGAGGGCAGAACTCCCGCCGAGGCGCTGAAAAGAGCGGCTGGGGGTGCCCGCGCAAGCTCAG
>OGOZ01001005.1_pt1 | contig 16925 bp, 18 predicted proteins | sample 1552801 | NCBI WGS metagenome assembly OGOZ01 (sample SAMEA2580196, study PRJEB22360) | human gut metagenome | biome: human gut; feature: human-associated habitat; material: faeces | place: Denmark | collected 2008/2010 | reverse complement strand
CGAAATGCCACCCCCTTCCACCCACTTCATCCTACCGGGCGGAACTCTGATTTCAGCTCAATGCCACGTGGCCCGCACCATCGCCCGTCGAGCAGAAAGAAGACTATGTACCTTAAACAAAACGGACGAGGTACCCCCACTTATCCTGCGGTTTGTAAACCGTCTCTCGGATCTGCTATTTACCATGGCTCGCCGGGAAATGGATCAGCAAGGGGCAGAAGAAGAGAGATGGCAAGCCTTCCTTTACAAAAAAAAGAACAAGTAGCGTCCGCCTCGTGCATTGGAATCTTAAATCTAAAATCTTAAATCTAAAATTAAATGTCTTTTCTTCGTTCAATCATGTTTGTCGGGACCTGTTCGGATGCGGGTAAAAGTATTGTCAACACGGCATTTTGTCGCATTTTCAAACAAGATGGCTACCACCCGGCCCCTTTCAAGGCTCAGAACATGTCGTTAAATTCCTATTCCACCCCCGACGGGCTTGAAATAGGACGGGCACAAGCGGTACAAGCCGAAGCATGTGGCATTGCCCCGGAGAGCGACATGAATCCCGTTCTGCTGAAACCCACGAACGAGCAATGCTCGCAGGTCGTGTTAAATGGAAAACCTGTCGGGAACATGTCCGCCAAAGAATATTTCATGTCCAACAACAAGGCAGAATTATTCAACCAAGCATACGCTGCCTACGAACGCTTGCAAGCCCGCTCTCCTATCGTACTGGAAGGAGCCGGAAGCATCTCGGAAATCAACCTGCGGGAAAGAGACATCACCAACATGAGGATGGCACTGCGCACGAATGCCGCCACGTACCTGGTGGCCGACATCGACCGGGGAGGGGTATTTGCCTCCGTCTACGGTTCCATCGCCCTACTTTCTGAAGAAGAAAGAAAACTGATCAAAGGTATTATCATCAACAAATTCATCTGACTGCCACAATTCATCCATAAACTCATCACGGGAAACGATTTTTCCGGCATTTTTGAGCAAAACAGATAAAATTTGCATTTCGTTCTTCGTTAGCTCTGCACTGTCAGCACCGTAAGAAATCAATCCTTTCGATGGTCGAAAAATCACACTTTTATACTCGACTTCTTCTGAAACCGGCACATGTGTGCTTCTTTTCAAAAGTGCAGCAATATGGGCAACCAGTATTTGCGTATTATAAGGCTTTGTAATAAAATCATCACCGCCCATATTCATGGCCATAACTATATTCATGTTGTCCGAAGCAGAGGATATAAAAATTACCGGTACACGTGAGACTTTTCGAATCTCACCGCACCAGTAATAACCGTTGAAAAAAGGCAGACCGATATCCATCAATACAAGATGCGGATCAAATTCCGCAAATTCTGCCATGACATTTCTGAAATTTGTCACACTGTGTGTTTCAAAATTCCACATTTTCGCCTGCTCGCTGACCGCTTCAGCAATGCCGGCATCATCTTCCACAATCAATATTCTGTACATTCATTGCCTCCTAATGCCTGCGCTGCAAGGTATTTATAACACCATTTAAGCGAACCAGATAGAGGACTTCGCACACAAGTGCCATAACCGCACATACATAATAAGCAAACAAGATTTCCACTGAAGCAGATCTAAAGCAAAGTACCAGGATCAAAACACAGATCAGCACCTGAAACAGGCTCATATAGCACCACCATCTCTTGAATTTCTCCAGCTTCAAATCACCGGATACATCCGTCTCAATCTCATATAAAGACTGCAGGACCACATAATAAATCAGAGATAAAGCCGTCTCAAGCCAGGCAATATCCGCACCGATCCCTGTCAACGCCATCACATAAAGAATTGCCGAATAAACGGTCAATACAAGCAACGTTGTCCTTGCTGTCGCCAGTCGTTGGCATGTCTTCGGATAAGCAGCCATGATATCCTTAAAACCAAGATAAAGTAAAAAACAACCAATGAAGTCCGGCAGGATTCCGAATCTCATACTACCATTTGTAACTGTGAAATCAAGCAGCGCCAGAATTGCGCCAATAAAAATCTTTATCATACCTCTTTCTTCTCCTTTTAATCCTTTTGCATGTCGACCCACCGTGTCTGACGCATAATCAGTCATTACAGCAGACGCACCTGTTCTGTTCATATAGCAAGGGCTGAGCCTTAAAAGCTCAGCCGTGCATAAATATCCTTTGGAATATAGGCTTTCACATAAATGCCGTCTTCCTGATAACGTTCCTCCAGAAGCTGACCATACTTTCGGATCACCGCGATCTCACCCGCATGGGCATAATCAAAGACCCTCTCGATCAGCAGCTTATTCGCTCTCAGAATCGTCTGCACTGTCGAAAGCAGCGCATCCAGTCCTGTTCCCTGCTTCACCGAAGCTGTCACTGTATAGTCAGCCCTGAAATCCTTCAGACTGACAAGACTTTCCTGATCCCGGATCAGATCCGTTTTGTTAAACACTGTGATAATCTTCTTGTCCTTAATATCCAATGCCGCCAGGGTCTCATACACAACGTGCATATGCATCTCTGCCTGAGGATTTGAGGCATCTACCATATGGATCAGAATATCGGCGTACTTCGCCTCCTCCAGTGTACTTCTGAATGCATCTACCAGATGATGCGGCAGTTTTCGAATAAATCCTACCGTATCTGTCATCAGCACTTTCTGATTGTTGGTCAGTTCTAAAATCCTCGTTGTCGGATCTAAGGTCGCAAACAGCTTATCCTCTTCTAAAACTTCTGCATTCGTTAAATGATTTAACAGTGTGGATTTTCCTGCATTGGTATAACCCACAATGGCAATTTGCGGCAAAGGAATTTGTGTGCGGCGTTCCCGCCGTAAGCCGCGCTCTTTTTTTACTTGTTCAATTTCCTTTTCCAATTTGCTGATACGCAGGCGCAGACGGCGTTTGTCATATTCCAGTTTGGTTTCCCCCGGTCCGCGCAGGCCGATACCGCCTTTTTGTTGCATCAGCGCGGTGCCTTGCCCGCCTAAACGCGGAAGCAAATATTTTAATTGCGCCAGTTCTACCTGCAACTTACCCTCTTGCGTGCGTGCGCGTTGGGCGAAAATATCTAAAATTAACCGGGTCCGGTCAATGACTTTTGCGGGGATAATTTCTTCCAAATTTTTTTGTTGGGCGGGGGAAATTTCGTCATCAAAAATAACCGTTTGGGCATTGGTCAGGCGCACTGTTTCGGCGATTTCTTCCATTTTGCCGCTGCCGATAAGCGTGGCCGAGTTAAAGGCCTGTACGCGGATTTGAAAGGTATGCACAACCGTACCGCCTGCCGTGTGGGCAAGACGTTTTAATTCTTCCAACGAAGATGTATCGTATGGGGTGGTTTTGAGGGTTACACCCGCCAAAATGACGTTTTCCATAAACTAACGCTTCTTAGTGATTTGGGCTTCTTTGGTGGCTTTTAATTTGGCTAAAAAGGCCGCCTTGATGTTAATCATATTGTTGAGCGGTGCTGTTTTTAGGTGGCATATGCCAATAGCAACAGCGTCTGCGGTGTCATCGGGCGAGGGGGCTTTATCCAAATTAAGTGTCAGTTGCACCATACGCTGGACTTGTTTCTTGTCTGCGGTGCCGGTACCGCAAATCATTAGTTTTACGCGTTTTGGCGGATAAAAGGTAATCGTTTTTTTGGCTTGTTCACACGCGAGGATAATCACGCCGCGCGTCATAACCGTATTAGCCATTGTGGTAGCACGCTTTAAAAAAAAGTTTTGTTCCATAGCCACTTGGTCAGGGGCGTAGGTTCGCAAAATTTTAGTCAGTTCGTCAAAAATATAGGAAAGGCGTTTGGGCAGTTCTTGGTCGGCCCCGGTGTGGATAAGCCCGCAGGCGCGTAAAGACAAAACGGAACGGGCGTTCCGTGTGAGGATTGCCCATCCCGTTCTGTCTAAACCAGGGTCTATACCTAAAACTGTGGTTGTATGCTCTTGCAAGAGGCCTCTTATTTGGCTTCCAACTTAGCCATAACGGCTTCGTCAATGTTGGAGTTATCATAGACGTTTTTGGTGTCGTCGTGATCGTCCAACGCTTCCAGCATATTCATCAAGGTCTCAGCCGTATGTTCGTCAGTAATGGAAACTTCCGTATCGGGAATCATTGTCAAATCAGCCGATTCGGGCGTAATACCCTTGGCTTCAATGGCCTTTTTGACGGCTTCCAATTCGTTCATATCCGGGTTGGTGATAACTTCATACACATCACCTGCCGTGCGGACGTCTTCCGCGCCGGCTTCCAAGGCCAAATTCATCAAATCATCTTCGGAAATATCTTCCTTCTTAACGACAATCATCCCTTTGCTTTTGAACATATAGGATACGCACCCCGCGGTGCCGGTATTGCCGCCGTGGCTGGTAAAGATTTTGCGGATTTCCGAGAAAGTGCGGTTTTTATTGTCCGTGGTGCATTCCACAATCCCCGCCACAGAACCGGGGCCGTAGCCTTCGTAAGTGATTTCTTCATACGAAACACCGGGCAACTGGCCTGTACCTTTCATAATAGCGCGTTTGACGTTATCAAACGGCATATTGGCGGCGCGGGCGTCGTCCACGGCTTTACGCAAGCGGGGGTTCTGGTCCGGGTTACCGCCGCTCATTTTTGCGGCGATGGTGATTTCTCTTAAAATTTTAGTAAATACTTTGCCTTTTTTGGCATCAACGAGGGCCTTTTTGTGCTTAATGCCGGCCCAATGCGAATGTCCACCCATAGGTGCGCTCCTTACTGCAAATTTAGATACTTCTATTTTAGCAAATTTTTATATATAGGGATATAACAGGTGGAAAATAAAAAATATGCCGTTAGGCGCAAAAGGGAAATTGGGGCGGCTGTCTTTGAGTGAAAAACCGAAAAACAGATTAAGCGGAAAAGTGCCCCGCACGAGATTTGAACTCGTATCACCGGTTCCGAAGACAAGTACTCTATCCAGTTGAGCTAACGGGGCTTATTTTCTATATTTTAGCAAATTACAAAACTAATTAAATTTTTTGCCCTGCAAAAATGACCGGTTGCGCCAATTTATGCTAAATTATACATATGAAATCTATTAAAAACGAAGGGACGGCGCATTGTCCCCACAAGTGTGAACCTTTTGATGTAGAATACTGGTCGCTCATTCGGGCCGACCAGGACCCCGATTTGAAAACCGCCGCTATGGGCGGAGAATTAAATTTGGTACGCTGCCCGGAGTGCGGCGAGTTTTTTCACCACGACGGCGATTTGATTTATTTTGACGCTCCAAGTGAAATTTTGGTGTTTGTGTTTTCCGAAAAAGACCGCCAGCGCGAGCCGGAATTGGCCAAGCGTATGCGGGACGATTACGAAACTATTAAACACGTTTTATTAAAGCAAATGAATATGGACTATCCGCCCGTATCCGTTTTCGGGTTGGAAGAACTGAAACTGCTTTTGCAGACGGACGAAAAAGCGTCCTACGAATCCGAAGCCGTGGCGGCTGCATCTGCCGCGCAAGGGTTTGCGGTAACGCGGTTGAAGCCGTCTTATGCGCGGGAACATCATTTTCCGTTTTATGTTCCCACGCCGACTAAGAATCACTCGGCCAACGAATATGCCGTGGCCGCCGCCAAGGTGTTAAAGAGCGGCCTTAACAGCACTCTGCTTCGCAACTTCGCCGACCGGATGAGCGAGGACGGCGCACAGCCGCCAAGAGTGCTATGAACATAAACCTCTCCTCTGATATACCTAAAAAATACCGGGAACAATTATATTCCGTAGGTGCCTATGCCAAAAAACTGGGCCTGTCGGCCTGGGTGGCGGGCGGTGCGGTGCGTGATTTTTACTTAAAGCGTCCTACATTGGATATTGACTTGGCTTTTAGTGGCAACCAGGAATCTGTTGCCGGGTTTTGCGTGAAACAATGGGGGAGAGGAAAAAGGAAGTTTTCGCAGTTTGGTACGTTCCGTGTGAATATGGAGGACGGGCTAAAATTTGATATGGTCCGCATGCGCAAGGAAAAATATCCGTATCCCGGTTCCTTGCCGCAGGTGGAATTTTCACCCAAAATTAAGGACGACCTTTTCCGGCGCGATTTTACCGTAAATTCCTGGTGTTTTTCTATTTTGCCCGATACTTTTGGTCAAACATATGATGCGTTTGGTTCGCAAAAGGATATTGATGGCGGCATTATACGCATTTTGCACGATAAAAGTTTTTTAGATGACCCTACGCGTATGTTGCGTGCGACACGTTTTGCGGGCCGTTTTGGGTGGACGTTGGCGCCTAAAACGGAACGCTTATTGCGTGAGGCCGTAAAAGGGGAATATCCTCTGCTCTTGACGCGGGAGCGGTTCAGCCGCGAATTTTTAAAAGTGCTCAAAGAAGAAAAAATTAAAAAAATTTTTATGTTAATGGAAAAATACGATATGCTCAAATTTGCCTGGCCGGGCCTTCAATGGCACGATGCTTTGCTGAACTCGCAAGATGTGCAAGAGCGGGTGGGCATATTGGTTTGTATGCTGGGCGCAAGCGGAGAAGATTTTTTGCGCTCGTTGCATTTGCCGAAGGAATTTACGCAAGAAATTTTGGGCGCGTGGAAGGTAACGCGCGAAAAAATGAGCCCGTTGGGGTCGCTTTCTCCTTTGCAAAAGGAAATTTTAAAGGCGGTTGTCCCCGGGCTTCCTCCAATGGCCTTGGAGCCGTGCTTTGTGCGCGGGCGGGAACTGAAAGATTTGGGCTTGGCCGGGCGGCGCATATCGGGCGCGCTAGACCGCGTACGCCAGGCACAATGGGCGGGTGAGGTTAAAACGCGCGAGGAAGCGCAGGCCTTTCTCAAAGCACATTAAAAATTGGTTTTATTTGGTGGATATAAAAGCCCCCGGTTTAGTCCGGGGCTTTTTTTATGGAGTGTTTTTGTATTGTTGTTGCCGTCATCCTGGAAAGTCGTAGTCCAGGATCTGTTGTTTTGTAAGAGAACAAATACGACGAACAACGGATTCCCGAATACGACTTTCGGAAATAACGACTTTACGAAAAAAGAGGTCATCCTATTCATAAAGGGGTTGTTTTATTTTTCTTTTTTGTTATAATTCTATTAATGAGAACTCTGTATATTGGATGGGTTTGGAATATAAAAGGCTTTTTTACTAAAACATAAAGGTGTCCAAAAAGGAGGAATGATGAAGAAATTTATATTTTTTTCTGCCGCTTTGCTGTTATTTACAGCCGCCAACGCAGAACAAATGCAGTTTGTAACCACAATGTCTGCCCCGGTGGGTAACTTTGCCCACTTGGATGCGGCAGACTCTACTCACGTAACTACTGCGCCAATACTTAACTTTTGTAATACGCGTTCTAGCGTGGGGGATATTATCATCAAAGGTGCGGGTGCGTATTTAAACCAAGTAAATATCCAAAACGGAACAACGTTGGGTAGCACCAATACGCCCGAATACCGTTTGGGTGAAAATATGAGCATTGAAAACGGCGGAACGGTAACGGCAGGGCGGTTAATGGCGAATGATGTTACTTTTAAAGATACGAACTTCCATAAGAGTAACGTAACAAACACGATTTACACCAATGATGTAGCCGTAATGGGTGGAAAAACGGACAATATGGAAATTGCTTCCACCGCCAAAATTACCAAGGGTGCGCAAAATTCTGCAAACTTGGGCGAAGAACTGTGGTGGGACAACCAATACGCAGGTGATTACGACGCTTCCGGAAACAAAAAGGCCAATGGCAAAACTTACACCTCGTTTTTGTTAAAGAGTAAAACGGCTACTACACCCGATTCTTATAAGTTTAAAGCGGTAATTAAAGATGTACAAGCGGCCAAACTCTGTGGAACCCGTAGCATATTAGAGATCCAATGCTATGGGAAAAAGGATGTGGATTATCGCGAATCACGTGCCCATTATGTTTACGCGGATCGTATCAAGCAAGAACCCAATGTTCAATTCCAAAATTGTGGTAATGAGTATGGTCAGTGTGGTTGGATGATAAAAATTAAAGAGTGGTCCGGAGACATAAGCAAGACCAAAACCTCTTATCTAAATCCGTATAATGGGGTGGAAGTGTGCCCGACGGCCTCTTCTGATGACCAAATTTGTGCGGATAACTGCGATTCCACTTCCTTCACCTGTTCTTTTGCTTGTGTAAAAAAAGCCGCCAAATTAGAAGGGTGTGGCCCGCAATTGCTCAAAAGGGATTGCTTTTGCCCTTGTTCTACCACGAAGGGGTCTTATGCCTGCCAAATGAGCTATTATAATACATTAGGTTGTCCTAATCCTGCCGGAACAACTTGTGGTAATATTTGTGAACGAGCTGCTTATGAATATGAACCCCTTTTGGGTGGAACAGGGCAAATTTTAACTTGTGTTGCTGAATAAGTAAAATTTGGCTCAAAGTAAAGATGTACAAATTTAAAACCCCCGGTTTAGTCCGGGGGTTTTGCGTTCCTACGGCTCTGCCGTGTGCTGCTTTTGTGCACCGGTCCAGCCCTCGGTTGCTTTGTTTTAGTTGAAGCCTTAATGATTAATTAAGGTTAATTTATTATAACTAATTTAAACTAAAACAGCAAATAATATTTTTTACCCGCTTTTTATAGGGCATTTTTGACCTTGGCGGTGTGCAGGAACGAATATAAATTAGTAAAATACAATATATGGAAGTAATTATCTTTATACCCATTTTATTTTTGTCTATTATCCTGCACGAATTTGCACACGGCTGGGTGGCATACCGTATGGGCGACGATACTGCCTATTATGCCGGCCGCCTGACCTTAAACCCGCTTAAACACATTGACCCGGTCGGCACGCTGGTAGTACCGGCGGTGTGCTACTTTTTACACTTCCCGTTGTTTGGTTGGGCCAAGCCCGTGCCTGTAAACCCTATGCGCTTTCCGCGCCCGCGCCAAGATATGGGCAAAGTGGCGGCGGCGGGTCCGGCGTGCAACTTGCTGTTGGCACTTATCTGCGTGCTTGTTATGAAGATTTTTCTTTTAATGCAGAACCATTTTACCGTGCAGACGTTGGAGCAGGTTTTTGTATTTCTGCAATATGGTATGTTTATTAACGTGTTTTTAGCCGTATTTAATTTAATTCCTATCCCGCCCTTGGACGGCGGGCGCGTGGTGGCGGCTTTATTGCCAATGCGGACCGCCTTTAAATACGAACTGTTTTTCAGCCGCTTTGGAATGTGGGTGGTTTTCGCCCTTATTTTAACGGGTGCGGTGCAGTTTCTTTTATTGCCGCCTACCCGGATAATTGTCGGCTTATTAAGTAAAATTTTAACTTTGTAATATATTGCGGAGCGTTTAAATGATTAATCCTGCGCCGATTAATGTGCATATCAACGTGTTTGAGGGTCCTATGGACCTGTTGTTGCACTTAATTAAAAAAGACAACTTGGATATTTGCGATATTAACATTGCCGAAATCACCAAGCAGTATTTAGATTATTTAAACGTAATGAAGGAACTGAACTTGGAGGTAGCGGGCGAATTTTTGGTAATGGCCAGTACATTAATGCAAATCAAAGCCAAAACGCTTTTGCCTTCGCAAGCCCCGACGACCGAGGACGAAGGCCCCAACCCTGTAAAGGAACTTATCGCCAAGTTGGTAGAGTACCAAAAATACAAAGAAGCCAGCAAATTTTTGGAACAAAAGTTTGAGGAAAATAAAGACAATTTTTACCGCTCTGCCCCTATTTTTGACGACGGGGAAAAAATCATTAACCTGCAACTGTTTGATTTATTATCCGCCGTCAAGCGTGCCTTTGAACGGTTAGACGAGCGCAAACGCATTGAACTTTTAAATGTGGAAGAATTTCCTATTGAAATGAAGATGCAAAAGGTGGTGGATATGTTTAAAAAGCACGAGTGGGTACTTTTGGACGATATCTTTGTGGGGGAAACCAAAAAACGCGGCGTGATTACCTGTTTTATGGCCTTATTGGAACTGATGAAGATTAAAAAAATTATTGCCCGGCAAGATGCACAGCAGGGGCAAATCCGTATTTATTTAAATCCGGAAAATAAAGATAAAGATTTTAAAACCCTTATGCACGGCGAGGCTAATTAGCCGCCCGGAGGATTTATGCCAACCGAAGAAAATATAACCCCTGTTCAAGCCACATCGCAAGCAACGCCTATGCAAACCGATAAAACCGTCCAGCCTGCGGACGAACGGCCCTTTGAACTGGTGCCGACGAGTGAATTTAAGCAGATTGTGGAAACTTTATTGTTTATTACCGACCGCCCGATAAAACCCTCCCGCATTGCCGACGTAATTGACGGTGTGGATGCGCGGCGCGTGCGCGAAATGATTTTGGAAATTCAAGAGGATTACGTCCAACGCCAAAGTGCTATCCGCGTAGTGGAAATCGGCGGAGGATTTCAGATGTCCACCAAGCCGGAGTTTGGCCGCTGGGTGCGCCGTTTGTATAACGAAAAAATGACAACCAAACTTTCCAATGCGGCTTTGGAAACATTGGCGATTATCGCCTACAAGCAGCCGCTTACCCGCGCGGAAATGGAAGCCATACGCGGGGTAGATGTGGCCGGGCCGTTGGAGCGATTGTTGGAGCGCGGGCTGGTGCGGGTGGTGGGCAAAAAAGATACTATCGGCCGCCCGATGGTTTATGGTACAACAGATGAATTTTTACGAATTTTCGGGCTTAACAAGATTTCCGAATTGCCCGATTTGCAGGAATTTGCTTCTAAAACCTTGCGCGAAAAGCAAGAAGAATTGCCGTTTGGCGAGCCTTTGCCTCCCTTGAAAGAGCCGGCCATTATTCCGTTGGAAGAATTGGAAGGCGAGGAAAAATTACAGGCCTTGGATGCGTCGTCTGCGGACCCGTTCTTTACGCGCAACAGTTACAACCGCGGGGATATTTTTACCAATGACGCCGCCCCGGAACTCTTAAAGCAAGCCGCCTTGTCTGCCGAGGAAAAAGCCCCGGTGGAGGCTGTAAGCGTGGTGTCAAACGAACCCGCGCAGGATACGGACCCTGCTTTAAAAATGAACGAGCAGGTAACTGCGCCTGATAACGCATTGGCCTCTTTGCAGGCGCACCGTGAGGACGAAGATGCGGCACAGCCCGCGCAAGAAAAACAGGAGGATAAATAACTATGAACATTGTTTTGGCCGCCAGCGAGGCGTTTCCGTTTTGTAAAACCGGAGGACTTGCCGATGTGGTGGGGGCACTCTGTCAGCAGTTTTCTATGCGCAAAGGCAATAAGGTGCTTTTGTTCCTGCCGCACTACCGCAACATTGTGCGGGTGTCCTCTTTAAAGGTGGTTCCCGGTGTGTATTTAATCCCGATTGGGGATAGAATTGAACAGGTTTCGCTTTCGTATATTAATTGGGGTAATGTGCTTGTGTTTTTTGTGGGCAACCGTAAATATTTTGACCGCCCCGAACTCTACCGTACCAAAATGGGCGAATATCCCGATAACGACGAGCGCTTTATTTTGTTTAGCCGCGCGGTGCTGGAAGGGTGCAAATTTATCGGTTTCCGTCCGGATATTATCCATTGCCACGATTGGCAGACGGGCTTAATTCCCGCCTATTTAAAAACGGTCTATAAGTTGGATGCCTTCTATACCCGCACCCGCAGTTTATACACTATTCATAATATTGCCTACCAGGGGCATTATTCGTATTCCTCGTTCCGCAAGGCGGGCTTTCACCCGGTGGATTACACACCTGATAAATTTGAATATTACGGCGGCATCAGTTTCTTAAAAAGCGGCATCGTGTTTGCCGATAACGTAAATACCGTCAGCCCCAACTACGCGCGCGAAGTTCAAACGGACCCCGCTATGGGCTTTGGCTTGGAGGGGCTTTTGCGCTACCGCAGTAAAAATTTCTGCGGCATTGTAAACGGAATTGATACCGACGTGTGGGACCCGGAATTGGACCCCGTTTTGCCGATTGGCTACGACGTAAGCGAAGTGGTAAAAGGTAAATTAGCCGCTAAATTGGCTTTGCAGCAACAATGCAAACTGCCCCAAGAGGCAGAAAAGCCGCTTATTGGCATAGTGTCGCGCCTGGACTATCAAAAGGGCTTGGATGTGGTCGTCAATTTGATTGAACGCTTAAAAGGTCGCGCGCAGTTTGTAGTGCTTGGTATGGGCGACCCGATGTTAGAGAAGGCTTACCAGGGTTTGGCGCGTAATAATCCTACGTCCGTTAGTTACAACGGCCGCTTGGATGAAGATTTGGCTCACCGCATTTATGCGGGCGCGGATATATTTTTAATGCCGTCTCGCTTTGAGCCGTGCGGCCTTTCGCAGTTGATTTCAATGCAGTACGGTACCTTGCCTGTTGTGTCAAAAGTAGGCGGGTTGGTGGATACAGTAAAAGGGTACGAGCCTGGCAAAGAGGATACGGCTACGGGCTTTTTTATTAACAACTTTACCGAAAATGGCATCTATGCTACATTGGAAGAGGCTTTGGCCCTTTACCAGCATAACCGCCCGGTGTGGACGAAACTCGTCCGCAACGCGATGCGCCAAGATTTATCGTGGGATAAATCGGCGCAAGCCTATTTGGATTTGTACCGCAAAACATTGATTTAGGAGATAAAATGAAAAATATTCGCCGTATTTTATTTGTACTTTTGGCTTTCGTTTTACTTGCGGGCCCTGCATGGGCCGGGGACGTAAAGAACCTTATTTGGGTGATTGGGGACGGTATGGGGCCGGAGGCCATCGGCTTTTTTACCCAAGGCGTCCGTTATGCTAACTTGCCGGACTACCCCGAAAAAACCTCCAATTTGGAGCGTATGTTAAACGGCGGTACCTGGGGTATGTTCTTTAATAACACCTATGATACTTTGGTAACCGATTCCGCCGCCGCGGCTACGCAAATGGCAACGGGAAAATTCTCCCGCCCAGGTGTCATTGGCGAGGATTACAACGGCGCCACCGCCAAAACTTTGTTGGAAATGGCGCGCGAAAAAGGAATGTCCGTCGGCGTGGTTACGGATGCATATGTTACCGATGCTACTCCCGCTGCCTTTACGGCGCATACGCAAAACCGCAGACAAAAAATGGATATTGCCCGCCAAATGATTGCGTTCGGCCCGGAAGTGATTATGGGCGGCGGCCTTAAATATTTTTCCACAGGGGAAAATAAAAAACTTTTAAAGCAGGCCAAAAAGAAAGGCTACCATATTGCCACGGACAAAAAGGAATTGTCCAAAATCAAATCAGGCAAGGTCCTGGGGTTGTTTGCCGAGCAAGCGTTGCCGATGACGGTAGAAATGTATATGCAGCCGCAAATCCCCACGCTTACGGAGCAAACCCAAAAGGCAGTGGAAATTTTAAGCCAAAATCCCAACGGTTTTATTTTAATGGTAGAAGCCGGAAAAATTGACTGGGCCGCCCACGGAAACGACGCGGGCGCGTGGTTTAAGGAAATGCAAAATTTAGATACTTTGCTAGGCTATGTGCTGGCTTATGCGGATAAAACACCCGATACTTTGGTGTACTTAAATGCCGATCACGATACTGGCGTGGGGGCCTTTACTTACCGCCATTTGGGCCAACAAAAGGTGATGGAAAAGACTGCCCAAGGCGAGGTGCTTTACGACGGAGATGTGGACTATGCTTCCTTTAAAACGTATCATCAGTTTCTGCTCCAAAAACGCAGTTTATATAATTTGAAGCAAAGTATAAAAGAAGGTTTAAAAAACCGCCCAGCCGCCACATTAACCCCGGCCTTTTTGCAGGGGCAATTAACTGCCGCTTTGGGTTATCCGGTGGATATTTCCGGCTTTAAAAACCCGGCAGATTTGGACGGCCTTTTTAAACAGTTGGACGAGGAGCGCGGCATTGTTTGGGCCACCCCGTCCCACTCGTCTTTGCCGTTGTTAAGCGTAGCCTATGGCGAGGAGGCCGATGAGTTTTCCGGCCTGTACCACAATACGGAAATTTTGCCGCGTATGAAGGCGGCCTTGGGGTGGTAAAATATGGAAGAATTTTTGGAAGAGCCGAAAACGGTTAAAGTTCCCAAGCACCTTTTTCACCTGCACCGCAGACTGTTTTTACTGGTGTTTGCGGTGGCTGTTTTGTTGCAAACGGCGGTATTTGTAAATATGCGGTTGGATACTTATTACCAAGCATTAAACCGCTCGTTTAAAATGATTTTAACCGTCAACGGCACGCCGGATAATGCCAAACTGGCGGAGACGGGAGACTCCTTAAACCAAAAAGAGGATATCACGGATGTACAATTGTTCTCCCCGCAGGATGCCTTGGCGGAGGTCCGCCGCCAAAACCCGCAACTGGCTGATGCGATGCTTTTAATGGGCAAAAACAAAATGCCCGCTTATTACGAATTGCGTTTAAGTTACAAGGCTATTAACAATATCCGTCCGTTTGCGGATAATTTATCGGCGGAATATCCGTTTTTAACACCGCATTATAATTCACAGCACGCGCAGTTGCTCTTTTATGTGGGGTTGTGCGCCAAGTTGTTAAATTTGGCTGTGGTTTTTGCGCTCTTATTATTTTTGGCCTTTATGTTTTTGGTGGAGGCCTATCCGTCGGCCGGGCCGCGTGCGCACTTTTTGGGCGGAGCCGTTTCCGGCGTCTTGGCCGGGTTGGCTTCCTGTCTGTTTTTTGCGGTGCTCGTATATCCTACGGGCTTTTTGTACGAAGCCGCCAGCCAGTTTACCTCGGTTGGACGGCAGTTGTTGCTACTTGCCTTTTGCGGGCTTTTCGGGTGGACGTTATCTAAATGGCAAAAATTTTAAGCGTTTTATTGGCTCTCGTGGTGTTTGCTTCGCCGCTTTATTGCGACGAGGCTGCCCGGCGTAAGCAGGAGTTGGAAAAATTGAAAAATGCGGCGGCTGCGAAAGAACGGGAATTGCAAAAGTACCGCAAGCAGGCCCAACAGATTTCACAGGAAATTTCTGCTTTGGAGAACCAAAAAGCGCGCGCCGAACAGCGTAAAAATAAAGTGGAGTCCGATATTACCTATGTGGAGCAAAATTTGCTGTCTATTGAGGACAAACGCGCCGCGTTAGAGCGCAGTATGCCTATGTGGCAAGGGGTGGTGCAGGCGGAGTTAGTCCAATATTATTTTATGCCTGTTTGTGCGGCTTGCCCGGGCGGGTACAGTTTGGAGCAGGATATTTTTGTCGTATGGTTACGCACAAGGCCGCCTTTGCCGCCGAACTGAAAAAAGAAAATAAAGAAGCCAAGGAACGGTTGCACTCGTTTGAGGAGCGCAATAAAAAATTAATGGCGCAAAGTTCCCAAATTAAGCAGGAACAGGCCGTCATTTCGCAATCGTTTAATAAAAAGAAAAAGGATTTAGATGTTACCCAGCGCAAGGCTGATGCCGTGCGCAAAGAAATAAACGAACTGAATAAATCCGCGGCGGAACTCAATAATTTACTTGCCTCGTTTGAGCGTAAGCGTAAAGCGGCAGACGCCAAAAAGGCCGCCGCTTCCAAAACACCGGTTAAAAAATCGTCAACCAGGCCGCGCATAGATGCTTCGCGCCACTCTTTGCCCTGGCCGGTGGCAGGTACGGTTATCAGCAAATTCGGTAAAGAATACCGGGCCGATTTGAATACTTGGATTTTCCGCGACGGTATCAAAATTTCCGCCAAGGCGGGTGAACCTGTCCGCACAGCGGCCGGAGGGAGCGTGATTTATGCCGGGCCGTTCCGCTCGTACGGCAATGTGGTTATTGTGGACCACAACAAAGGGTTCTTTACTATTTACGGATTTTTGAAGGAAATCAGCGCCTCTGTGGGGGATAAACTCCCGGTGCAGGGCGTAATCGGCACGGCGGGGCAGGACACGCAGTCCTCCTCCGGCACGGGCAAGAGTGCGGTGTATTTTGAAATCCGCCAAGGCACTACCGCGGTAAATCCGCAGGAGTGGCTAAAATAACTATTTAGAGGAAAATATGAAATCAAAAAAATTAAATCGTTACGCTGTTTTGGGGGGCGTGTTGTTTTTTATGGGAACGCTGTTTCCGTACGCATATGCTGCGGCGGATAACAGTTTAAAGCAACTGCGTACCTTGGTGGATGTGTTGGAATATGTGAAGGAAAACTATGTAGAAGTTACCGATACGGACAAACTGGTCTCCGGCGCGATTAAGGGCGTGGTGGGAGAATTGGATGATTTTTCTCAATATCTGGACCCGAAAGATTATAAGGAACTCAAAAATGATACCCGCGGCGATTTCGGCGGTTTGGGTATCCGCTTGCAAAAAGTGGACGGCTTTATTACGATAATGACGCCTATGCCGGGCACGCCCGCCTTTAAGGCCGGGGTAATGCCGGGAGACCGCATTGTGGCGGTGGATGATAAAGATGTAAAAAATATGCCCTTGGACGAAGCCGTGGAATTGATGCGCGGGCCTGTGGGCAGCAAAGTAAAAATCACCATTAGCCGTAAAAACGATAAGGGCGAATATACAAATTTGCCGGACTTTAAATTTAAGCGTGAAAAAATCGTGCCCGAAGTGGTGTATTCCCGTATGCTTCCGGGCAAGGTGGGATATGTGTATTTAGTAGATTTTTCGGGCCACAGCACCGAAGCCATTAAAAAAGCGTTAAAAGAATTGCAAAAACAGGGGATGACCTCTTTGGTGTTGGACTTGCGTTTTAATCCCGGAGGTTTATTAACAGGTGCGGTGGATATTGCTAAACTCTTTTTGGCACAGGATGAAATGATTGTTTATACCCAAGGGCGCAAACCTGATTATTACCAGGAATTTAAAACTTCTGCCCACCCGGATTATCCGGATATCCCGTTGGCGGTGTTGGTAAACCAAGGCTCTGCCAGCGCGAGCGAAATTGTTTCAGGCGCGTTGCAAGATAACGGACGAGCGTTTATCGTGGGGCAGCGCACCTTCGGTAAGGCTAGTGTCCAGCAGGTGATGCCTCTTTCCGGCGGGGCGGGGTTGCGTTTAACGATTGCGCATTATTACACTCC
>OGOZ01001001.1_pt1 | contig 17027 bp, 17 predicted proteins | sample 1552801 | NCBI WGS metagenome assembly OGOZ01 (sample SAMEA2580196, study PRJEB22360) | human gut metagenome | biome: human gut; feature: human-associated habitat; material: faeces | place: Denmark | collected 2008/2010 | reverse complement strand
AAAAAATGATAATTTTAAAGCCTAAATCTTGTAAATCTTCAAATAAGTTTTTTAGTTTTTTGCTTGGTAATTTATCAACATAAGGGACACAAGTGTTATCTAGGTCAAATAATAAACATTTAATACCATTTTCTTTTAGTTTTGTAAATAGTTTTAGTTTTGATTCTAAGTAATTTTGAAAGTTTTTATGGGCATTTAGGTGATCTCCGGTTATATTTGTAAGTATTGCTCTATCAAATAGAAGTCCTTCACATCTATTATGTAATAAAGCTTCACTTGATGTTTCCATTATTAAGTTATTTATTTGATTATCTTTTAATATTTTTGCATTTTTTAGTATTTCTTTTATTTCTGGTGTAGTGTTATTCATTTTTATATGGTTATCTTTATATATAAATCCATTTGTTCCCATGTATGCTGTTTTTGTGTAATTATCTAGTAAGTTTTTAATTATTAAGGCAGTGCTTGTTTTACCATCTGTTCCTGTTATTGCAATGGTGTTTATGTTTTTTAATGGATTATTATAATAATCATTGTATATTTGATATAGTGTTTTATTAGTGTTTTCTACTTTTATGATTGGTACTTTTTTGTTTCTAATATTTTTATCTGTTATGATAGCTTTTGCACCTTTTTCTATTGCTTGATCTATGTATTCATGTCTATCTTCATATTCATCATGAGTGCATATAAATATATCATTTTTTTTTATATTTTTTGAATTATTTTTTATATTCATTACATCATATGCATACTACTTTGATATTTAAAGTAGTCACTTTCTTTTGTATTATTTAGTTTTTTTTCTAATTGTTTGATGTTATTTTCTAGATTTTGAACTTTTTGTTCAAGAGTTTGTAGTCTTTGTTCAATAAAACTATTATCTTGATTTGGTATCATGTTTTGATAAGGATTGCTCATCATAGGCATGTTTGGCATGAATGGCATTTGATTCATAATATTCCTCCTTTTACAATATTTTATGCAAGTATTTATTTTGTGATAATCGTGTAGTATAATATTTATATGGAGTTGATTTTATGCGCATTAGAAATGTTAAAAATAAAAAGGATATACTTAAGAATTGTTCTTGTGTTATAGATAATCCTTTAGATTATAAGGGAAGATGGAGTGAATGTTTTGAAGATGATAATCCTATTCATTTAGAGATTGGACCAGGAAAGTGTAATTTTATTATAGAGAATGCTCTTAGATATCCTGATATTAATTTTATTGGAGTAGAAAGAATTGATTCTGTTTTAGCTATTGGACTTAAATCACTTGATAGATTTATTCCTAATCTTAGGCTTATTAATTATGATGCTAATAAGATAGAAGATATTTTTTCTAATGAGATTGATGTTTTATATCTTAATTTTTCTGATCCGTGGCCTAAGAGTAGGCATGCTAAAAGAAGGCTTACTAGTGTAGAGTTTTTACGTAAGTATGATTTGATATTTAAATCTGTTAAGACTATTATACAAAAGACTGATAATGAATCTTTATTTGCTTTTTCTATAGTTTCACTTAGTAATTATGGTTATGTTATTGAAGAGTTATCGTTAGATTTGCATAATTGTTTAAAAAATGATAATATAGAAACAGAATATGAAAAGAAGTTTGCTAGTAAAGGGTGTAAAATTTTTATGTTAAAAGCGACAAAAAACTAGTAATTTCTATATAATATTTGTTATAATAAATAAGAGGTGTTTATGAGAAAATATTTGATAGGGGTCATAATGCTACTTTTGTTAGTATGTGGATGTAGTAATATCAATGATTTATCTTATAATGATGTTGTTAGTTATTCTTTAGAAAACAAGGCTAAGGCTAATACTGCTTTAAAGGGATATAAAATATATCTTCCTAAGGATATGAGTTTACTTAATGATGTGAATGGTAATAATGTTTTATATTCTTTTGGTGATAAGTATTATTTATATGTTGATTTAGTTAGTTATTATAATAAGGTTTCTAATAGTTATAAAGTAAACGATGATAGTAATGCTATTTATAGTGAGATACTTAATAATGGGTATGTGTTAGTGACTAAGCATAATAGTGAATATTTTATTGAAGTGATGTATAATTATGCTAAGATAGAAGTTATTTCTAGTGATATAAAGAATGCTATTTCTAGGTCTTTAGTGGTTCTTAATAGTATTTCTTATAATGATAGTGTTATTGAAACATTGCTTGGTAATAGTATAGATTATAATGAAGAAAAGTTTGAACTTTTAGGTCCTTCGGTTAATACAGAGAATTTCTTGGAGTATGAAGAAGAGTATGGTACTTATGAAGATGATGGTAAGGCACCGGATGAGGATAAGATAGAGATTAAACCAAAAGAATAGAGGTGTGATTATGAAATTAATTGATAAGATTAAGAAAGCAATTATGGATGAAGAAGAGGATGAGTTAGAGAAAGAACAACTTGTCAAGAAGATTGATGTTGAAAGGACTACGAATACTTCTTTGAATGATACAGTTGAGGAAAAGACTGTTACTACTTTTGAAGAGTTTGTTCCTAAGGTTGATACTAAAAAACCTATTATATTTGATGAGGAAGATTTTGTTTCTTCGGATGTTGTTTATGAAGAGCCTATTAAAAAGAAGGAAGAGTCTAAGCCTTTGTATGGTGGTTATGGATTAAGGGATGAGAAGACTAAAGAAAAGTTTAAGCCTTCACCTGTTATATCTCCAGTATATGGTCTTTTACATAAAGAAGATTTAGAACGTCAAGAAGTTCCTTCAAAGTCTTTAGAAAGTTTATTTAAAGAAGAAAGACAAGAAGTTAATTTTGATGCAATAAGACAGAAAGCTTATGGTGTAAAGGAAGAGGTTAAAGTTACTGAGGATCCTGTTAAAGAGGATACTTCAACTGATTTGTTTTTTGAAATGAAGGATGATGTTGTTGGAGTAGATAAAGTAACTATTGGAGATGCAGAAGAATATTATCAGGATTTAGGGTTAGAATATAATATAGATTATAAAGATGCTGATAAAGAAAAAGAAAAACAAAAAATGACTAGAAGTAAAAAGAACAAAGAACTTACTGAAATGGTTGATGAAGAAATTAAAGAAGATAAATTAATTGAAGAAGAGACTAAGAGTAAGAAAAGTAAAAAGAAAATAGATGATGAAGCAGAAGAAAAAAATCTTTATGATTTAATTGACATGATGTACGATAGTAAGGAGTGATAGAATGACTGATTTTAATCAAGTGTTGTTGTCAGTACTATTAGTACTTTGTTGTGTACTTGTTGTATTTTTAATAGTTGTTTCAATAAAGTTGTTATATACTACTGATAAAGTTAATATAATATTAACAGATGTTGAAAAGAAGCTTAATAGTGTTAGTGGAGTATTTTCTTTGATTGATACTGTTACTGATGGACTTTCAACATTTAGTGATGTAGTATTTAATAGATTAGTTTTAATAGTAGAAAAAATATTTGGAAAAAAGGAGAGATAATATGGCTAAAAAAGGATTATTTGGTTTAATCGCAGGGATTGGTTTAGGAGCAGGATTGGGTGTTTTATTTGCACCTGAAAAAGGAGAAGTTACTAGAAAGAAACTTAAAGAAAAGTTAGATGATTTAGTAAAAGAAGTTAAGGAACTTGATGCAGAAGATGTAAAACTTGTTATTGAAGAAAAGATTGATGAAATAAAAGAAGATTTAGAAGATTTAGACAAAGAAAAAGTAAAAGAAGTAGCACAAGAAAAATTAAAACAAATTAGTGATAAGATTGAAGATCTTGCTAAACTTGCTAAGGATAAAGCTACTCCAGTTGTTATGGAGCGTGTTGATGATTTAAGAAAGTATGCTTTAAAAGTTACTAAGCAAGTTGAAAAGAAATTAGAAAAATAATTGGACACATCTTATGATGTGTTTTTTTATTGAATAAATTGCTTTTATTATTTTTAGATAGTATAATGTTTGTGGTGATAGTATGCTAGATAATTTAAATGAGATGCAAATTGAGGCAGTTAAGCATAAGGATGGGCCTCTTCTTATTCTTGCGGGAGCAGGATCTGGAAAGACTAAGGTTCTTACTACTAGGATTGCTTATTTAATAAAAGAGTATGGTGTTAGACCTGATGAAATACTTGCTATAACATTTACTAATAAGGCTGCAAGTGAGATGAAGGAAAGAATTAATAGGCTTATTCCTAATACTAATTTACTTGCTTGTACTTTTCATTCTTTTGGAGTTCGTATACTTCGTTCTAATTATGAGAGGTTAGGATATGATAAGAATTTTGTAATACTTGATAGCGATGATTCTCTTACTTTGGTTAAAAAGATAATGAAGGATTATAATATAGATCATAAAAGAATTAGTCCTTATATGATTAGAAATAAGATTTCTAGTAATAAGAGTGAGTTTATTATGCCTGATGAATATAAGAAGTTTGTTTGTTCAGAAGAGGATGATGTTGTATATAAAGTGTATAAGAAATATCAAGATATTTTGTTTAAGAATAATTCTGTTGATTTTGATGATTTACTTATTTTACCTATTAAGTTATTTAATGAAAATAAGGATGTTTTAGAGTATTATCAAGATAAATATAAATATATTTTAATAGATGAGTATCAAGATACTAATAGAGCTCAATATATACTTTCTAAGATGATAAGTGCAAAGTATAAGAATATATGTGCAATTGGAGATAATGATCAATCTATTTATTCGTTTAGGAATGCTGATTATAGGAATATACTTAATTTTGAGAAGGATTATCCTTTGTGTAAGACAATTATGTTAGAACAAAACTATAGATCTACTAAAAATATACTTAGTGCTGCGAATTGTATAATTAAGAATAATGAGAAAAGAAAGGATAAGAATTTATGGAGTGATAATTGTGTTGGTGATAAGATAAGTGTTTATAAGGCTTTTGATGAGGTTGATGAAGTATTTTATTGTATTAGGAAGATAAAGGAACTTGTTAAAAGTGGTATTTCTTATAGTGATATAGTTATTCTTTATAGGACTAATGCTCAATCTCGTGTATTTGAGTCAGAGTTATTGAAGGCTAATCTTCCTTTTAGAATAGTTGGTTCTTTTTACTTTTATAGTAGAAAGGAAATAAAAGATTTGCTTGCTTATCTTAGACTTGTTCATAATCATAATGATGATATTAGTTTGCTTAGGATTATTAATACACCAAAAAGGGGTATAGGGCTTAAGAGTATTGCTAATTTAGAAGAGAAGGCTAGTTTAAATAATTGTAGTTTGTTTGATGCAATTAGTTCTTCAAAGGAATTAGAGTTTAAAAATATGATTTTAGAGCTTAGTAAATTAAAAGATGAACTTTCTCTTACTGATTTTGTTGAAGTTGTTTTAGAAAGGAGTGGACTTAGGGCTTCTTTAAAGGAAGAAAACTCTTTAGAAGCTGATATAAGGCTTGAAAACTTAGAAGAGTTTAAGTCTGTTACTAAGACTTTTGAAGAACAAAGTGGTATAATATCTTTGGAGGACTTTTTACTTGAAGTAAGTCTTGTTAGTGATATTGAAGAATATAGGGATGATCCAAATAGAATTACTTTAATGACTGTTCATTCTGTTAAGGGATTAGAGTTTGATTATGTCTTTTTAGTAGGTATGGAGGAAGGATTGTTTCCTCATAAGAATTCTTTTTCTAAAGAGGATTTTGAAGAGGAAAGAAGGCTTATGTATGTAGCGGTTACTCGTGCTAAAAAGAAGCTTTATATTACTTGGGCAAAGCAAAGAAGAATATATGGTATGGATCAAATTGGTATTAAGAGTAGATTTATTAATGAGATAGATAGTGATTTATTAGAGCTTGATAATAAAGAAAAAGTAAAAGTTATAAAAAAAGAAAATAAAATGTATGATAGTGATCAAGAGTATACTTATGGAGATAAGATAGAGCATGATACTTATGGTATTGGTGTTGTAATTGAGGTTTCTAAGACAATAATAACTGTAGCATTTAAGAATGGTATAGGTATTAAGAAGTTGCTTAAGAATCATAAGAGTATTAGGAGGATTTAAATGAAAAAAACGCTTGTTATTATGGCTGCAGGAATGGGGTCAAGGTATGGAGGATTAAAGCAAATAGAGAGTTTTGGTCCGAATGGTGAGCTTATTACTGATTATTCTATTTATGATGCTAAAAGAGTAGGATTTGATAAAGTAGTGTTCATAATAAAAGAAGAAAATTATGAGTTATTTAAGGAAAAGATTGGGGATAGAGTATCTAAATATATTAAAGTAGAGTATGCTTTTCAAAAGCTTGATGATGTTTTAGAGGGATATAGTATTCCTAGTGATAGGGTTAAGCCTCTTGGGACTGCTCATGCTATATATTCTGCTAGAAATTTGATTGATAGTGATTTTGCTGTTATAAATGCTGATGATTTTTATGGGTATGATGCGTTTAGGGTACTTAGTGAGGCACTTGATAATGCTTCTTATAATGAGTATGTAATGGTTGCTTACAAAGTATGTAATACTATTACTTTAAATGGTAGTGTTAAAAGAGGTGTTTGTGAGGTAGAAGATGGATACTTGAAGGGTATTGATGAGTCTGTTATTGAGGTAGTTGATGATAAGATTCGTAAGACTAGTATGATAACTGGAGATGTTTCTATTATTGATAAGGATACTTTGGTGTCTATGAACTTATTTGGTTTTAAGAGAAATTTTATTAATTATATAGTAAGTGATTTTAAAGATTTTCTTGATAATAGCGATTTATCTTCTGATGAGTTCTTTTTACCTAGCGTGGTTTTCAATTGTATTAAAAGAGGAGATTGTAAAGTAAAGGTTTATTCAACTGATGGAAAAACTTATGGTGTTACTTATAAAGAAGATAAAGATGATGTAGTAAAGGGAATAGAAAATAAGATAAAGGATGGAGTATATCCAGAAAAGTTATGGAATTAGTATTACATTTTAATAAAAATGTTGGTATAATTTATTTAAGAAACGCATTTAGTATATAAAAAAGAATATACTAAAAAAGAGATATGCTAATTTGGCTGTTAGTACTATCTCTGTTCTAAAGTTTTAGTTGAGAAAGTACCTGCTCATGATGAGTTGGTACTTTTCTTTAGCCTTTATGTTTTGTTGACAAAATTAGTAACAATAAAACTACACAAAATGCAATCAAACTGTACATAATTAAATCCTTTCACCATAGATATCACCCCTGTTTACTTGTCCCCTTAAGAAGCAGTAGAACAGAGGAGTAACATATCTCTTGGAGCAACAATAATAAATAGATGTTTGCGTGTCAAGTTTGTCTATTGAAATCTTTTTGTTTACTTTTTGTTTATTATTTTATAAAATATATTTGAGGTGATATTATGTCTAATAAGAGATTAGATTATTTAGATTGGGATACTTATTTTATGGCTGTTGCTAAGCTTAGTTCTAAAAGAAGTAAGGATCCTTCGACTCAAGTTGGTGCTTGTATAGTTAGTGATGATAATAGAATATTATCGATTGGTTATAATGGTACTCCGAATGGTTTTGATGATGATGTTTTTCCTTGGGATAGAGATGGTCATCCTCTTGAAACTAAGTATTTGTATGTGGTTCATGCCGAGAGAAATGCTATACTTAATTACAGGGGCCATCGTAGAGATTTTATAAATGCTAAGATTTATGTTGATTTGTTTCCATGCAATGAGTGTGCTAAAGAAATAATTCAATCTGGTATTAAGGAAGTTATATATTTATCTGATAAGTATAGTGCTACTGATGAAGTTGTTGCATCTAAAAGACTTTTTGATGCTTGTGGTGTTATTTATAGAGCACTTGATGAAGAAAAAAGAAAAGAAATTGTTTTAAGCCTAAAATAATTTCTTTTCTTTTACAAACAAATGTACTTTTTTGCTTGACTTTGATTTTTATTTTTGCTATATTTAAATTACTGGAGGTGTTATCATGGTAGCGGATGTTTTAGTAGAACTTTCTCATGTTTTTATTGATAAGACTTTTACTTATAAGGTAACTGGTTCTGTTAAGGTTGGTGTAAGGGTAGAGGTTCCTTTTGGTAAGCAAGTTCTAGAGGGATTTGTTCTTAGAGTTTATTCTGATTCTTTAGATATGGATCTTAAGTCTATTATTAGGGTTATTGATGATGAACCTGTTTTAAATGAAGAGTTATTATTACTAGGTAAATATATAAAGGATGAGACTCTTTGTAGTTTGATGTCTGCTTATCAATGTATGTTACCTCTTGCTTATAAAGCTAAGAAGAAAGGATCTGTTTCTTTGAAAAAGGATAAATATATTAAACTTAGTGATATTGATTTATCTAGTTATAAGTTTAATAGTGTTCAACAAAGAATCATTGATATATTACTTAAAGATTCTATTGTTCTTAAAAAGAATCTAGATATGGTTTCTTCTAGTAGTGTTAAGACTCTTATTAATAAAGGGGTTCTTGAAGTTGAGGAACGTGAGGTTTATAGATTGGTTCATGATAATGTGGATAAGGTTTCTTTTAGTTTGAATGATGAACAAAGAGAAGTTTTATCTAGTGTTTTACTTGATAGTTATAATACTTATTTACTTTATGGTGTTACTGGTAGTGGCAAGACTAATGTTTATATGAAGCTTATTGAACGTGTTTTGGATGAGGGTAAGTGTGCTATTGTGCTTGTTCCTGAGATATCTCTTACTCCTCAGATTATTAAAAGGTTTACTTCTTGTTTTTCTAATATTGCTGTTTTACATAGTGGTCTTTCAGATGGAGAGAAGTATGATGAGTATCGTAAGATTCGTGAGGGAAAGGTTAATATAGTTATTGGTGCTAGAAGTGCTATTTTTGCGCCACTTTCTAATATTGGAGTGATTATTGTTGATGAGGAGCATTCTAGTACTTATAAACAAGATAATAATCCTAGATATAATGCTATTGATATAGCTAAATACAGAGCTAAGTATCATAATTGCCCTTTAGTTTTAGGATCAGCCACTCCTTCTTTAGAGAGTTTTGCTAGGGCTCAAAAGGGTGTTTATAAACTTCTTACTTTAAAAAATAGATATAATTTGAATATGCCCACTGTTGATATTATTGATATGAATAAGGAGTTTAAGAAGTCTAATGGATATTTTTCAGAAAGACTTATTTCTGAGATTCAATCTAGAATAGATAATAATGAACAAGTAATCCTTTTTCTTAATAAGAGGGGTTATTCTTCAATAGTTAGTTGTCCTAGTTGTGGTGAGGTTAAGAAGTGCCCGAATTGTGATATATCTTTAACTTATCATAAGAGTTCTAATATGCTTAGGTGTCATTATTGTGGGTATGCCGAGAAAAAAAGTGATGAGTGCTTAAATTGTCATATTCCGTATAGAGATATGGGTATTGGTACTGAAAAAGTTGTTATGGAGCTTGAGCCTTTGATTGATGGTGCTAAAATTGTTAGGATGGATGTTGATACTACGACTTCAAAGAATTCTCATAAAAATATAATAGAATCGTTTGCTAGAGGGGATTATAATATTTTGGTTGGTACGCAGATGATTGCTAAGGGTCTTGATTTTCCTAATGTTACTTTGGTTGGGGTTATTAATGCTGATATTAGTCTTAATTTTCCTGATTACAGGAGTAGTGAGAATACTTTTGAGCTTTTGAATCAAGTATCAGGAAGAAGTGGTCGAGGTGATAAGCATGGTCTTGTTTTGATTCAGACTTTTAATCCTGATCATTATGCTATTTTATATACTAAGAATAATGATTATATTGGTTTTTATAATGAAGAGATGAAGATTAGGAATAAGCTTGGTTATCCTCCATATTTTTATATATGTTTGATTAGAGTTATTTCTTATGATTATGATGTTTCTAGTAAAGTTAGTATTAAACTTGGTTCCTTTATGAAGAAAAATAATGGTTGTATTGTGCTTGGACCTTCGATGTGTAATATGTTTAAGGTTAATAATAAGTATCATTTTCAAATAATACTTAAGTATAAAGATAAGAGTAAGATTGTTTCTGATTTAGTTAAGATTAATGAACATTATTTTAATAATAAAAGTGTTAAAGTAGAAATTGATTTTAATCCAATGAGGTTGTAGTTTTGTTTTAATTTTATTATAATGTTTTAGGAGGTATATTATGTATTCTTATATGATTGGTAAAGTGACTTTGCAAGAGTCTGTTTATATTACTTTGGAAGTTAATAATATTGGTTATAAAATATATGTTGCTAATCCTTATTCTTTTATGATTGGTGAAGAAATAAAAGTGTTTTTATATCAACAAATTAAGGAGGATGAACATAGTTTATTTGGGTTTAAATCAGATTTGGAAAGAGAGCTTTTTTTAAAGCTTATAAGTGTTAAGGGAGTTGGGCCAAAGATTGCTCTTCCTATGTTTGCTACTGGTAGTATTAATGGAATAGTAGATGCTATTGAAAGGGAAAATATTTTATATTTGACTAAATTTCCTAAGATTGGTGAACGTGTTGCTAAACAAATAATACTTGATTTAAAGGGTAAGTTTGGTGTTATTAGTACTGATGTTTGTGATACTAAGGAAGAGTTGATCGAAGTGCTTAAGGGACTTGGTTATAAAGAAAAAGATTATAAGGGAATAATTAATAAGGTCTCTGGTGATAAGTGTATTGAAGAACAAGTAAAAGAAGCTTTAAAAATGTTACTTAAATAAGGAGGTATATTATGGCAAAGATGCATTTTAAACATGCTACTATGAATTCTGGTAAGAGTATTGACTTAATAAGAACTGCTCATAATTATGAGGAAAATGGTTATAAGGTTCTTGTTATTAAACCTGCGGTTGATAATAAGGGTGGAGATTGTATTTCATCAAGAATTGGCTTGGAAAGAAAAGTTGATTATTTAGTTTTATATTCTGATAGTATTTTAGATATACTTAAAGATAAGCTTACTGATATTAGTTGTATTTTAGTGGATGAGGCACAGTTTTTGTCTATTAATCAAGTTGATGAGTTATTTTTAATATCTAAGGCTTGTGATATACCTGTAATATGTTATGGACTTCGTATTAATTTTAAGATGGAATCTTTTGCGGGTAGTAAAAGACTTCTTGAAATTGCCGATGTTTTAGAGGAGCTTACTACTTTATGTCCATGTGGCAAGATTGCTAGGTATGTTGGCAGAAAAGTTGGTGATAATTTTGTTACTGATGGAGAGGAAGTAGTTATTGATGGGACATTTAATATTTTATATGTTCCTCTTTGTGGAAGTTGTTATTTAGAAAAGGTTAAGAAAATTGATTTAAAAAGTGTTGCTAAAAAGTTAAGGAGGTAATTTTATGGATGATTTTGAAAAGAGTATAAGACCTAAACTTATTGATGAATATATTGGTCAATCTGAAGTAAAAGAAAATATGAAAGTATTTATTGATGCTGCTAAAATAAGAGGAGAAGCCCTTGATCATGTTCTTTTATATGGCCCTCCAGGGCTTGGTAAGACTACAATGGCGTATATTATTGCTAATGAGCTAGGCGTTAATATTAAGACTGCTTCTGGTCCTTCAATTGAAAAAAGTGGGGATCTTGCAGCAATACTTTCTACTTTGGAACCAGGGGATGTTTTATTTATTGATGAAATACATAGAATGCCAAGATTTATTGAAGAAATACTTTATCCAGCGATGGAAGATTTTACTCTTGATATAATTATTGGTAGCGATGGACAAAGTAGAAATATTAAGATTGATTTACCTGCTTTTACCTTAGTTGGTGCGACTACTCGTGCTGGAGATCTTACTTCTCCACTTCGTGATAGGTTTGGGATAGTTAATAAGCTTCAATATTATTCAGTTGAAGAACTTACTGATATTGTTAAAAGAACTAGTGAAGTTCTTGATATGATGATTACTGATGATGCTGCATATGTTCTCGCCACTCGTAGTAGAGGTACCCCAAGAATTGCTAATAATTTATTTAAAAGAGTTAGAGATTTTGCTTTAGTTGATGGTATGGATTATATCGATGTTGATGTTACTAATAAAGCACTTGATAGATTAAAGATAGATGCTAAGGGTCTTGATGAGACTGATAAAGAAATTCTTATTACTATAATTAATAAGTTTAATGGTGGTCCTGTTGGAATTGATTCTTTAGCTACCGCAATTGGAGAAGAAGTTTCTACAATTGAGGACATGTATGAACCTTATTTAATACAAATTGGTTATATAAAAAGAACTTCTCGTGGGAGAATTGTTACTGAGGAGTGTAAGAAATATTTTAATAAGATTGATGTCAATTAATCTTTTTTTCTTTACTATAATTGTTTTGTTTGATATAATTTTATTGTAATAATAGGGAGGAAATTATGAATGCAATTAATGTAAAAAGTGAAATTAAACCACTTAAAAAGGTCTTATTACATAGACCAGGTAAGGAATTACTTAATTTAACACCTGATACTTTGGAAAGACTTTTGTTTGATGATATTCCATATCTTGAAGTTGCTCAAAAGGAACATGATGAGTTTGCTAATATACTTAAAGACAATGGAGTAGAAGTAGTTTATCTTGAAGATTTAATGACTGATGTACTTAATATTAGTTCTGATATTAAGGAAACTTTTATTAGACAGTTTATTTATGAGGCAGGGGTTAGGACTCCGAAGTATCGTAGTTTAGTTTATGAGTATTTACTTGGTATTTCTGATACTAAAAAACTTGTTTTAAAGACTATGGAAGGAATAAAAATAGATGACATTGTTAGAGAAGAAGCTGTTTATGGTACTTCTTTAGTTGATATGATTGAACCTGATAGTTTATTTGTATGTGATCCAATGCCTAATTTATATTTTACAAGAGATCCTTTTGCTAGTATTGGTAATGGAGTTTGTTTAAATAAAATGTATTCTGTTACTAGAAATAGGGAAACTATTTATGCTGAGTATATATTTAATTATCATCCAGATTTCAAGGATAAGATTGATAAATATTATGATAGATATAATGAGTTTCATATTGAAGGAGGAGATGTTTTAAACCTTAATTCTCATACTTTAGCAGTTGGTATATCACAAAGAACTAATGCTAATGCTATTGAAGAGTTGAGTAAGAATTTATTTAGTGATCCTGATTGTTTGATTGATACTGTACTTGCTTTTGATATTCCTAATTCTAGAGCATTTATGCATCTTGATACAGTCTTTACTCAAATAGATTACGATAAGTTTACATATCACCCTGGTATTATGGATACTTTAAGTGTTTATGAAATTACTAAAAATGATGATAAAATTAATGTCGTTTTAAAAGAAGGTTCTTTAGAAGAAATATTGGAAGAATATCTTGGAATAGATGTTACGTTAATACCTTGTGCTGGTGGAGATCCTATTGCATCAGAAAGAGAACAATGGAATGATGGGTCTAATACGCTTTGTATCGCACCAGGTGTAGTTATTGTTTATGATAGAAATAATATTACTAATCAAGTATTAAGGGATAATGGTCTTAAAGTACTTGAAATGCATGGAGCAGAGCTTTCTCGTGGAAGAGGGGGTCCTCGTTGTATGAGTATGCCTCTTGTTAGGGAGGATTAGTATGAATTTAAAAGGAAGAGATTTTTTAAAAATACTTGATTATTCTACTGAGGAGATTTTATATCTTATTGATCTTGCTCTTGAGTTTAAAAATAAGAAGAAAAATGGTGTGCTTCATAAAGAATTAAATGGAAAGAATATTGCATTAATATTTGAAAAAGATTCTACTAGAACTAGATGTTCTTTTGAAGTTGCTTGTAGTGATCTTGGAATGGGTTCTACTTATCTTGGTCCAACTGGTTCACAAATTGGTAAGAAAGAAACAATTGCAGATACTGCTAGAGTATTGTCATCTATATATGATGGTATTGAGTATCGTGGTTTTGGTCAAAATATAGTTGAAGAGCTTGCTAAGTATTCAAGTGTTCCTGTTTATAATGGTCTTACTAATGAGGCCCATCCTACTCAAGTGCTTGCAGATTTTCTTACTATAAAGGAACATTTTGGTTATATAAAAGGACTTAATTTTACTTATTTTGGTGATGCCAGGTATAATATGGGTAATTCTTTGATGGTTATTTGTGCTAAACTTGGTGTTAATTATACAGCTTGTTGTCCTAAAAAATATTTTCCTAGCGAAGAGTTAGTTTTAAAATGTGCTGAAATTGCTAAAGCTAATAATTGTAAAATTACTCTTACTGAGGATGTTTCTTTGGGAGTTAAAGATTGTAATGTTATGTATACTGATGTATGGGTATCAATGGGTGAAGATGATTCTTTATGGATTGAAAGAATTAATGATTTGATGCCTTATCAAGTTAACATGGAAAAAATTAAACAAGCAAGTTCTAATGTAATATTCTTACATTGCTTACCTTCATTTCATAATACTGATACTAAAATTGGAAAAGATATTTTTGAAAAATTTGGTGTTAGGGAAATGGAAGTTAGTGATGAAGTGTTTGAAAGTTCTTACTCAAAGGTTTTTCTTGAAGCAGAAAATAGGATGCATACTATTAAAGCAGTTATGTATGCGACTTTGAAAGATGAGTAAAATACTTATTGCACTGGGAGGCAATGCTTTAGGAAAAAACCCAAGTGAACAATTAGAACTTGTTAAGAGGGTGTCTTCTATTATTGTTTCTTTAGTTGAAATGGGTAATGAGATTGTTATTACTCATGGCAATGGACCTCAAGTAGGAATGATTAATTTGGCTTTTGATAATGATTCTTTAGGATTTAGTATGCCTTTTGCAGAGTGTAATGCTATGAGTGAGGGGTATATTGGTTATCATTTGCAACAATCTATTACTAATGAGTTAAGAAAAAGATCTATTAATAAAAGTTGTGTTAGTGTTATTACACAGGTTATTGTTGATAAGAATGATAAGGCTTTTTTGGAGCCTGCTAAACCTATTGGTAATTTCTATACCAAAGAAGAAAGCGAAAGGCTTAGTTTAGAAAATAATTATATTTATAAAGAAGATGCAGGACGTGGTTATAGAAGAGTTGTTGCATCTCCTGAACCTATTGATATAGTAGAAAAAGAATCAATAAATAGTTTAATTAATGCTGGTAATATAGTAATTGCAGTTGGTGGAGGGGGTATTCCTGTTATAAATGATAATGGAATACTTACCGGAGTTGATGCTGTTATAGATAAAGATTTATCTAGTAGTTTACTTGCAAGACTTATTGATTTTGATATGTTACTTATTTTGACTAATGTAGAAAAGGTTTGTTTAAATTATAATAAAGATAATGAAATAGGACTTGATACTCTTAGTGTAGATGATGCTTTAAGATATATAGATGATAAAGAGTTTGCTAAGGGTAGTATGCTTCCTAAGATAAAAGCTTGTGTTAGTTTTGTTAAACAAACAAATAAACAAGCAATTATTACTTCGTTATTAAGTGCTAAAGATGCCTTAGAAGGTAAGACTGGTACTTTAATAAAATAAAAAATAAAAGGAGGATTAAAAAATGGCTAGTGATACTAGTAAAAATAATAAGAAAAAAGTAAAAGAAAAAAATAAAAAGTTTATGCTTACGTCTTTTTCTATTTTATTTATTCTTATTATTGCTCTTGCGATATTAACTCATTTTTTACCTGTTGCAACTTTTAGTGGAGACGTGTTAAATAATGGTAGTGGTGTAGTGCCTGCGAAGTTATCAGATGTGTTGATGTCGCCAGTTCTAGGTTTTAAAGATGCAATTGAAGTTGGAATATTCATCTTTATACTTGGAGGTTTCTTAGCAATAGTTTCAAAAACTGGCGCTTTAGAAACTGGGATTAAGGTTTTGGTTAAAAAATTAAAGGGAAAGGAACTTCTACTTATTCCAATTCTTATGTTTATTTTCTCTGTTGGAGGAACTACATACGGAATGCTTGAAGAAACAGTTGGTTTTTATGCACTTCTTGCTGCCACTATGGTAGTGGCGGGAATGGATACCATTGTTGCATCAGCGATTGTATTACTTGGTGCTGGATCTGGGGTACTTGGTTCTACTATTAATCCATTTGCAGTCGGAGTAGCAGTTGATTCTTTACCTAATGGTATTGTTGCTAATCAAGGTGCCATTATATTAATTGGAGTATTTTTATGGTTAACATCACTTATCATATCAATTATATTTGTTATGAATTATGCCAAGAAGGTAAAAAGAGATAAAGGTTCTACTTTCTTGTCATTACAAGAACAAAAGATAATGGAGGAAAGATATGGTAAGGAAGAGACTGCTAAGGAAAAGAAAGAAGTAAAATTATCTTCAAAACAAAAGTTTACATTAATACTTTTTGCTATTACTTTTGTAGTGATGATTATAGGATTTATTCCTTGGGAAGATTTTGGTATAACATTATTTAGTAAGACTGGAATATTATCTGGTGCACCTCTTGGTAAGTGGTATTTTAATGAAAGTTCAATGTGGTTCTTTATTATGACTATTATTATTGCTATAGTAAATAGAATAGGTGAAAAAGAAACTGCTAGTACTTTTGTTTCTGGTGCTGCTGATATGATGAGTGTAGTACTTATTATTGCAGTTGCACGTGGTGTATCAATTCTTATGGGTGTTACTCATTTAGATAATTATATTATCTATAATGCTGCTGATGCTTTAAAGAATGTTTCGGCAGGACTTTTTGCACCACTTAGTTATTTGCTTCATATTGTATTATCGATACTTGTACCATCTTCATCAGGTCTTGCAACACTTAGTACACCAATTATGGGTTCTCTTGCTAATACACTTGGTTATAGTGTTGAGGCTACTATTATGAGTATTGTAGCATCAAATGGACTTGTTAATTTGATTACTCCAACTTGTGGTGCTATAATGGGTGGTCTTGCCCTAGCGGGAGTTGAATATTCTACTTGGTTTAAATGGTCACTTAAGGTTGTTCTTACCATTGGAATTTTTTCAATGATAATACTTACTCTTGCAATGGTATTACTTTAAAAGTTTAGTTTTATAATAAAAAGAATCATTATGAAGTGATATGATAAAAGTAGACAATGTCAAAAAGACAATCAGTCTACTTTTTT
>OGOZ01000997.1_pt1 | contig 17066 bp, 16 predicted proteins | sample 1552801 | NCBI WGS metagenome assembly OGOZ01 (sample SAMEA2580196, study PRJEB22360) | human gut metagenome | biome: human gut; feature: human-associated habitat; material: faeces | place: Denmark | collected 2008/2010 | reverse complement strand
GTGGGACGGGCGGGCAGGCAGTCGCCCAGCCCGTCGCAGTAATCGTCCCGCATGAGCTTTGCCTTGCCGTCCACCATGGCGATGGCGTCCTCGTGACAGGCGGCGGCGCAGGCACAGCAGCCGTTGCATTTTTCCTGATCGATCTGGATGATCCTTCGAATCATTTTGATACCCCCTTGCGGTTTCTCTTGACTTTGTGATTTTATTCTACTATCATAATTTATGAAAGTCCGTTGGCACACCAACACGGAGGCAAAAAAATATGCAGATCAATTTAGCAAACACACGGCTTTTTCGCGGAATGGAGCCGTCGGACATTGAGGAAATGCTCGGTTGCCTGCACGCGAAGGAGCACGCCTTTCAAAAGGGCGAGATTATTTTCCCGGAGGGGACTGCCACGGAGCAGATCGGCGTGGTGCTCTCCGGCCGGGTCATCATTGAAATGGGAGACGTGTGGGGCAATAACAGCGTCCTGAGCAGCATCGGCCCCGGCGGCGTCTTTGCGGAGGCGTACGCCTGCGTGCCGGGCGAGCCGCTGATGGTCAACGTGACCGCCGCCGAGGATACGCGAGCGCTGCTGCTGAATATCAGGCGCGTACTGGAGCCCTGCGCCAATGTCTGCCCGCGCCATGTACGGCTTGTGCGGAACCTGCTGACACTTTGCTCGGAGAAAAATTTGCAGCTCTCCCGCCGGGTGCTGCACACCGGCCCCAAGTCCATTCGAAAGCGGCTGCTGTCCTACTTTTCGGAGTGTATCAAGCGCACCGGCAGCTATTCCTTTGATATCCCCTACAACCGCCAGCAGCTGGCGGATTATCTCAGCGTAGAGCGCAGCGCGCTTTCCAACGAGCTGTCCCTCATGCAGCGGGACGGGCTTATCCGGTATGAGAAAAACCATTTTGATGTTATGGAGCAAATTGAGACGCAGCATTTATAACGAAAGCCGCCCATGAACGCCTATTTTAAAAACGGATCACAGCTGCTCCGAAATTCAAACGGGATAAATCCACGAAAGAGGTGCTTGTCATCATTGGAATGACAGGCACCTCTTTTGTTTTGCTTGAATTGTGAAAATTGCTATTACGTTTGTTGTGGTCGCCAATAAACAAAAATCCAAACAAGGCCTTGTCCGTCAAAAGCAGAATGGCAGGACGGATAACACAGGGCCGCCATTGCCGAAGGCATTGCAAAGGTTCTCAGTAGTTAAGCTCCGCCGTTCGCCAGCACACAGCGAACAGTCACTCTATACTGACCGCCAACCGTGCAGGTAAACAGTGTGAGATGCCAATTCCCGCCCGTCATCTCTTCAATAGCGAAGGGCGAAAGCGTTTCAATTTCAATGACCTCGTATCTGAACATGTTCCCGTCCACATCTGTAAAGGTTATCTCGTCTCCCTGTGACAGGTTTTTCAGATGCCCAAAATGACTGAAATAGTTATGAGCAACAATCACCATATTATTCAGATACGCGGAGCCGATGTATCTACAGGGAGATTCCTTCAGCCCAGAATAACTCCATTCACTGATGACCGGCAGCTCAAGCGACAGTGCCGGGATTCTCAGGACACCGATGTACTTCTGCCCATCGACTTCTTCCTCCGGCATATCCATTTCCGGATTCAAGATATAGTCTGGGATATACGCTTCCTCCAAGGATTCACCAGATGGGAGTGTTGGCAGACTCATACCTGTATTCTCCTGAATGTCGGGGTTCAGTTGCTCCAGAACCATGTTGGCGGAGACGCTTGCCCTTGCATCGCTCCACAGGTTGTAACTGGTAAGAAAAAGGGCCGCTGCCAGCAGCAGCAGCCCAATTCCCGTACATATTTTTCCTTGTTTACTCATGTCCTTTTTTCTTTCTGGAGAGAGTTCCCGCAATCAGGAACGCCAAACCGGCCACGGCAAGAATCGGCACCGGCCACCAGAGAACGCCTGTTTGCGGCAGTTTTTGCTTGTTCAGCGTGTTTGTAAGCACGAATGTAAAACCATTTTGTCGAATGCTGGACACATAGCCGGATACCGTAGTCTCGCGGATTGTCCATGTGATCTCCTTGCCGCTTTTGTCGTACCTCGGCAGGTTCTCCCATGTATACTGCCAGCCGTTTGCTTCACTCAGCGTCTTGGTTTCGTAGACCGTTCCGTTTTGCAGGAGGGTTACCTGTACCGATTTCGGACGGTGGTTTTCATAGCCCTTGTCATCCCATACCTTGACAACCGTGCGTGTCATCGTCTTGTTTGGCGCATAGGTATTCGTGACGGTAAACGTGACGCCGTCTCTGGCGATGAGCACGGTGTAGCCTTCAGGCTCCTTTTCCACAACGCTCCAGACGATCTTGGAGCCATCCTTGTTGTATGCGGGAAGCTTTTCCCAAGTATAGCGCCAGTTATTTACCGCATTCAGCGTCACCGTGTCGTAAATAACACCGTCCTTGAGAAGCTGGATGACGATCTCCTTTGGTCGAGACTGCGGAATATCGTCCTTCCAGATCTTCAAAACTCTGCGTTCCACCGTCTGCTCGGGCGGCGCGGGCGGATTTTCTGTTTGTGTGTGCTTCGGGGTCGCGGTTACATCATACACCCATGCGTTGTTCTCCCTGTCCAAATTGGGAAGGGCAACGAGAAATGGCTCGGTCGTATAGGTGTAGCCGGATTTTACGAGTTTTCGCCCCACGGCCAGATACAACCCCGGCTTGAGACGCGGCTGTTTGTTCGGGAAGGAGAGATTTCCCTCCGCGTTTGTTTTCCCACTGTCCAGCGGCTTGAGCTGGTCTCTGTCCGCATACACGGCAAGTGTCTCTGCAAGGGTCCTCCACACATCGGTGCTCAGCCCGTTGACCACGACGGGATATTTCTGAAAATCACCGGCAAGCGTAAACTCACCATAGGCATCGACACTGGCAACATAATAAAGGTCAAAGGGCACGTCCGATACCGGAGTCTTGTCGTGAATATATTGGATTTTGAGATGAACATCCTTGTTCACATCAATCGCCCCGGCGGCAAACGCCCGAACGGGGGACAGGGGGAGCATACATATCAGGCAGAGAAGACATGATATGACGCGGTTACTCAGTTTTCGCATTTTTCTTCCCTCCAGCAGATTTCGTTTTTCCTCCCGATACAAGCAGAATCATCAGCAATACCAGAAGCATTGGCAACGCTACGGCGGGCGCAACGATCAGAGGCTCAATTTGAATGGCATCCGAGGTCACGCGGATGGCCTGCGCCTCTTCCTGATTCTCGATTCGGTGGCCCCGAACGAGCAGCCGGTGAGAATTGATCCCGTAAGGCGTACAAGTGACCAGCGTGCAGAGGTCTTTTCCCGCTTCAATCATGAGTGTCGATACATCAGTGGGTTCAACAATCAGAATCTGATCCACTTCGTAGGTCAGCACTTCGTCCAACACACGCATGATGAATTTGTCTCCTACCACCAGCTTATCAAGATTCGTAAAGAGCTTTGCGCTGGGAAGCCCCCGGTGCCCGGACAGAACACAGTGGGTGTCCGCTCCTCCCACAGGAAGGCTTGACCATTCCAAATGCCCGACAGCGATTTGAAGGACACCCTCCTCCGTTCCATGATAGACCGGTAGAGAGATATTGATGGATGGTATTTCAATATACCCCATAACACCGGTTCCGCTGATGTCAAGGAGCGCATCGTATGCTCCTTTTTCTTCCTCCGAAAGTGCGAATGTGGTATGCTTGTAAGGAAGCATCTGGTTATAGTTCCTTGCGTCTTGCAGAACCTGCTGGTATTTCTCCGCTTCGAGATTCCGTACATTTTCCGCGTAGTCTGCAACAGCCTGAGAGGCGTGTAAGGAATTCCAGTAGTCGCTTGCGGTCGGGTACAGAAGCAAGGACAAGCCTGCAAAAAGAGCCAGAATCAATAGAATTGTAGTTAATTTATTCTTCATTTACAGGGTTCTCCTTGCTGCTGTGTGGGGCGGAGTGCGGTGTACTCCGCCCTTTTGCAGCATATTAATAAGGTTTCCGATTTAGTTCTCAGACTTTCCCATACGCTTTCTGGTAATCAGAACAACACCTGCGCCAACAACCAGCAGGCCGCCCAGCACATAGAAGATGGTGGTGCCGACGCCGCCGGTTTCAGGCAGCGTGACGCCGGATCTGTTCACAACATTTGTGCTGAGCGTATTAGATGCCGCGTCCTCGCCAACCGTGACAGTCACGCTGGTATAATTGGAGCCATCCTCATTGTAGTCAGCGGAGATCTTGAAATGTACAGGCTCGGACAGCAGGTTGTGGCCGGCGGGCGCCTTTGTTTCGTACAGATAGTAGTCGATGTCGTCCAGCCCCTGGATAACGGGAGTGCCGGCATCAACCACATAAACAACGTTGGTGTCGCCGTCCACTGCAACGCGGTATTGGCCCTCAGAGAGCTTCACCATACCAATAAGCCCGGTGGTAACAGTAGGAACTCCTTCCGCAGTGCAGTTCATGTCCGCAACCTGGAGAGTACCGCTTTTGGACAGGGCAAACTTCGCGCCGGTCAGCGGGTCGCCATTTGCATTCACCTTGTTGATGCCCATCTTGAAGGTCCAGACGTAGACCTTCTTTTCAGCGGAATTTCCAGTTTCGGGCTGCTGATTATACACATTGTTGCTCCATTCAAGATAAGCCACGTTATCCTGCTTACCCTCGTCATACACCTTGGCGTCAGCGTTCAGCACACCGCTATAATAAGTATAAAGCTCATTGTCATGAGCCAGCTTTCCATCCTGAATCGCCTTGAGAATATCGACTTGGACGGAAAAGCTATTGCCGTTTGCGGTTACGGTGTAATATTCGGCAGGGAGCACGGTTGCATCGTTGACCTTGATCGTGATATCTGCGCTGGTCTTAACATTGGAAGTCAGTCCGGCAGACATGGTATCGTGGATGATATAGTCGTATTTTGTGTATCCCGATGTATTGGGAACCTTTGTAATGGTACGGAACTCAACGGTATCTCCAATCTGGTTATCGCCCACAACACCCCATTCGCCGTTTTCGTTATGCTTGATCTGCTTGTTCAGTGTCGGCTTATCGCCCTTCGGAGCTGCGGTCACGTTTCCGACAACCTTCATCAAGTAGGCTGTATAGAAATCGTCTGCATTGGTGAGGGTATTATCCTTATCCTTGACCAGATAATAGCCGGAATCCAGATTGGCAATCGTATATGTACCATCTCCGGCAGTACTCACAGAAGGATTGGTCAGATAGGGTGCAACAGCCTTGGCAAAGGCACGTGCATCTTCTTCCGTAGTCAGGCTTTCTGCCTTTGCAGCCGCATCGCCGAGCGCTGCCTGTCCTTGAGTAGTAACCCCGCTGCCCCAGGTAATATTTGTGAGGACAGTCTTTCCGTTTGCAGTTTCAAGGTCGCCTGCGAAGATCTGGTATGCCTCGTAGGTGTGGCCTGGTTCCGGATTGTTGATGGTGATGGTATACTTTTCTTCCGCAAAGGCGGTGACACTCAGCGCAAGTACCATCATAAGTGCCAGCATAAGAGTAAAAATACGTTTCATTTTGGTGGTCTCCTTTGTCTTTGTTTGTGTTCTTTTCTTATGAATGAGTCATCGGCATGGTTTTGCTATTGCTGGAGGCTACCGGCACCTCCTTTCCCTTTTGCGGCTCTGGCAACATCCGAGCAGAAGGCTTGCCATCAAGAAAAGCACGCCGCCTGTTGTAAATAAGTATTTTCCGGCCCCTCCCGTCTCCGGAAGGGTGTATTCCTGCTGCTTGCGAGTATTCGTAATAGTAAAGAGGTTTTCCACACGCTCGCAACTTGTTTCAAAACCCGATACCGAGATTTCTTCAACGGAATAATCAAAGGTAACGGAGTTTCCGTTTGCATCCTCACCAGTCGTGGGTAAATTGGATAGAACAGCCTCCCATCCATTCGCCGCAGAGAGAGATAACTGAGTCCATTCTACCTTGGCTTCCTCATTCCCATCCGGAACCTGATAGACCTTTACCGCAATGGTTTCTACAGGAACAGACGTCAAATCAGTGCCTTCCTCTGTTTTCCAGAGCTTTTTAACCGTAATTGAGGTGTAAAGCTCTTCGGCCTTGTCGTTAGAAATCAGGATGCTACCCCCAATCTCAACGGCTTTTCCGACAAAGCCATCCGGCTTGGAATTCGGCGCAGTTTGATTTCCATCCACCCGGAGCCAGAAGAACGCTGCATTGTCTTTCAGCACATAATGAGGGGGCGCCTTTGTTTCAACAAGCTTGTACGCTACGCTCGCCTCCAGAGGCTGAAGCTTCACGGTTCCGTTGACGCCTGTTATCAATGGCGCTGGATTAACCTTTGACCACGCATTGTTTTTCCATTGATACAGATCAAACTCTGCGCCCTGTAACGCTGTCCCGGCATATCCGGTCTCAATCTTGCGCACCGAGATGTGGTATTCTGACGGTTCCGGCTCCTCCTCCGGCTCCGTAATCTTTCCGACAAAATCCGTTCGATGGGATTCAGCTCTCACATTAATATTGTCCGCCACGACGGTGCCGTTAAGATTATGGTTGATATTGACCGTTGCACCGGGCGCTATCACTGCACCTGTCATCAGGTGCGTGTTGATCGTAACGCCGTTGGCGTTTACAAAATTCCAGATCACCTTCCCTGCATAAAACTCCGTGACCTCGCTGGTTGACTGCAGTTGACCGTCAACCACAACTCTCGCCTGAGGCATATTGATCACGGAGGCGCCGGCGCAGTCCACATTGATTATCACGGTTCCGTTATAGCCGGTGCGGAAACCATCAATCTGCACATAGCCGCCGAGTGTTGACGCAAGCTCGGATGCAGCGTACGAAGCAACGCCGACCCCGGACGGAGTTCTCAGAGTGAGCTTGCTGTGATCCGTGTTCAGCTCCTGTGCAGATTGGTAACTCAGATTGGCTGCATGGAAGCTGTTCAGCGTGGCAGAAATTTGACTGATCTCCGCTTTTACACGATTCAAATCAATAAAGGGCCTCTCAACGGTATTCACATCCTGGAGCAGTTTCGTTGGCTTATCATTTTTTGTTCCGTTGATAGAAAACGCATTGCCGTTATCCACGAAACCGATCGTATTGCCACTGCCTATTGCCAGCACATGGTTATCGCTGGCAGCATTCGTGTGGCTGACGTGTCGATAATCCTGAATATAGCTCAGCTCATCCGGGAAATTATTTGTACCGAAATTGGAGTAAGCGTATAAGGCGCTTGCCAATACATTCCCATTCGTGTGGGCACTCAGCCGGGCTTCGTTGAAAGCAACAATATGAAAGCTCCCAGCCGTGCCAAGCGGGCTGCTTGCGTTGTAGTAGCGGGAATACTCCGGATCCAGCATAAAGCGATCCCGGACATCGTTATAGGTGAGGCTATACCGTCCGGCAATCAACCCGTTTGGAGCAATTGAGCGCACAAACAGAAACTCTCCGCTGCTGGGATAGTAGTTCCCGGACGTGTTCAGCGAGCTTACATTTCCGCCGCCATCATAGGTTACCTGGCAGTCAGGCAACTCTATTGGCTCGTTCTTGGGATTCCGGCAATAGGCAAAGATCAGGTTATCCGAAGGATTTACTTCTGTAAAAAGGCCGGATTGCCATTGCATCTCAAGCGTATATCCGCTGTTCAGATGGGTGAAGCTTTGGCCGTTGTCGTTCCTGACCAGACTGATTTTGTAAATGGCCGCTTCCGCAATTTCATGCCCATGCACGGTAAAGCTTCTTAAAGCATTCGCATATTCATCCGGATTCTGTCGCTCGATCCGAAGGTGATACTGATCGGGTGCATAATTTGTATTCCCGTCCTGAAGCACCAAAGTGGCAGACAGGCCGGAAGAATCATCCTCATAGGTGAAGTTGTTGCCACGCCCCGGTATGGGCGGTGCACCACGCTTTGCAACGCAGAACGGATTGTGCGTATGCTCCTCCTGCCGGCAAATCAGCGCTCCCTGCCCGTCCTTGCACGCCTCTGTGTGGGTATGCTCCGACAGTCCGCAGGTGAAAGAGGGAGTGTTCTCCACACATTCCTCTGTGTGGGTATGCTCTGGGATACTGCAGGTCAGGGTATGGTTTTCGTCATAGCACTCCTCTTTATGAAGATGTTCGCCCATGCCGCAGTGATAAGCCGCTTCCGGCGTATCCACAGTGCCATAACATGCGGGTTCATGTACATGCTCATCCTTGCCGCAGATCAGATTCTTCTTTTCTTCAACGGAAGCAAAGCAGCCCTCGCTATGCTGGTGGCAAAGGGTCTGCATCATCCCGCAGACGAGAATGCCGTTTGAATAGCAGTCCGCTGTATGCTCATGCGGAATAGCTTCTTTTTGAGTACAGAGCAGGCGTTGCTGAGCTTTTTCACACTCCTCCGTATGGCTGTGGGGCTCCTGCTCATCTTTGCCGCAAACAAGTTCATTTTCTGCCGCATAGCAGCTTTCCCCATGCGAGTGCTCTTCGCTTTCTTCCTGTTGGCAGCTCAATACCTGCCTTTGATCGTAGCATTGCTCTGAATGCCGATGACCTTCAAGCGCATCCGCACCGCAAAGGAACTCCGGTTGTGCTTCATAACACGCTTCTGTATGAGCGTGCTTCTGGATCTCCGGCAGCGTACAAATTAGTTCTCCGCTTTTAGAAAAACAATTCGTATCGTGCTGATGAATTACAAAATCCGAATACCCGCATATCAGCTTGCCCTCTGCATCATAGCAGGCATCGCCATGGCTGTGCTCAGGCTGCGAGCAATGCAAGTCTGAACACTCAATTATCGTTTCATAGCAGGCGTCCTCGTGACTGTGGGCTTCCTTCCCGCAGTCAGGTGTCTGCATCAGCGTGATTGCAGGCAGAATTAAGGCATATGTCGTCCAGAACACCACAATGCAGCTTAAAACTATAATGATTCTGTGCCAGCGTTTTCTGCGAGCACGGGCGTTTGTATAGCGGATTACCTGCTCTGAGAGGCGTTGCTTCACATAGAGACCTCCTTTACTATCGAACTGGACCGAATCGGTCTAACGGCCAGATGCAGAAAACGACCTTGCCGACAATCTGTTCTTCTGATACACAGCCTACCGCCGTGTTTCTGGAGTCAACAGAAGCCTCTCTGTTATCTCCCATCAGGAAATATCGTTTATCCGGCACCTGGTACGGCAGATCAATATTTGTCTGCCCGAGTGCTTTTTCTGCGAGGTACGGCTCGTCCAGTTCTATGCTGTTCACGGAAACAGTTCCATCCTCATCGATGTAAACCCAATCCGACGCTCCGGCGATGTACCTCTTAATTAACAGCTTGTTTCCATAATAGAATGCGGCAATATCTCCTGTCTTGAAGTCGGTTGTTTTCAAGGAGATTACGATCTGCCCATCATTTAGTGTAGGGGCCATAGAGCTCCCGTAGATACGCAGTACCGGCATCCACAATGTTGCCACCAATACAGCAACTGCCGCTACTACGATGAGAATCGCGATTGTGCTTCGCAGTGTCCGGCTGTATCGGCTTTTGTGCCGCAGGCGGGCCCGTTCTTTCTCGATCTGCTCTGTGGTCGGCAGTTCAACGGATGCCTTTTTCGCTGATTTCATCTGTTATCCGCCTCTCTTAATGAGCCTCTGCAATTCCGTGTGTGCGGCAATGAGTTCCCTTGCGCGTTTTTCAAAGCAATCCCATTTTTCAGACGACTGTCTCTCCGCCGCCTCGACAATGGCTCGCGCCTTGTTTTCACCCTCACGGACAATGCGATTTGCTTCTTCTTCAGCACTGGAAATAATCTCTTTCCGCTGTGCTTCCGCAGCATCCAATTTGTGCTGAATGCTGGATGTAGCTGTCTGAATAGAATGCAGGTATTGATCTGCCGCGGCTTGTGCAGCCTCAAAAACGCCATTCAGACCGATAGCCGCCTCCGCAATGGAACCGGCTTGTGCAATGCGCAATTCGCGCTGATTCAGTTTTTCCTGAAGCTGTGCCACCCGCACGTCCGCCGCATCCTTTTGCTTTTGCAGCTCATAGATGATGTCGATCAGTTCAACGCGGCTGAGTCGCTTTAGTTCCTTGTCTGTCATCTCGTTCTTTTCATCCTTCCAGGAAATTGTTCTGCTGCACAATGGGAGTATGCTTCTTGCTATGTAGTCCGGCTTTCTGTAATGGTTTTCTTTTAACTATCAGATGCTGCAAAGTTACTTTGTTCAGGGCACCTTCCAGTTGCTGTTCCACCATTTGAAAATAAGAGCCCCCGCTGGAAAACAGTTCTGTTGACCGGTCAAACACCGCAAATATATCGTTATGCTCTTCAACCACACAAATCACATCGTAAAGCGTTTTATTCATGACTCCCTTACCTAACAGATAACGCTTCGTTTTTCCGGAATGAGTTGCAGCTCGCAGCAAATTTGCATCCGTCATTTTCAAACACAGACGATTTGCAATTGTTGTCGGGACCATCGTCTCCTTACTCAAGTCCTGTAATGATATTCCAGATGTCTTCCCGCACGTTTGCTTTGCGGCACAAAGCAGCAAGCGAAGCGCATAATCCGTATCTCGTTTTAGCTGCATACCTCTTTTCCCTTCCAGTCGGTTTCAGGAAACCAAATTCTTGTTTTTGATAGAAGGTGATGTCATTCCTATCAATATTTCAAAGAACTTCGTTATTATAATAAATTGGTAGAAACGCCATACCAACACCACAGCCATTTTTCGCGATTTGCGCAAGATAAAAAAACAGGTACCTGCCATCCCAATGATGACAAGCACCTGTTTTCACTTCGTTCTTTGTTCTGCTTCCGTATCAGCTCAGATATGCTCCATATTCAGCAGGTCGGCCAAGATGGACTAGCCCCAGGAGTATTCCGAAAGAAATTCACCTTCAAAACGGTTCTGGCTGTCAATGTTCCTGTTCAACCAGTCGAAGTAGTCACAGTCGCACAGGTCCATATTGAGCATCTGCCCGTGTGGCGTCGAGATAAGAAGATTTCCATCCCCGCTGTCTGCAAGGATACGCTTCAGACGGCTCAGGGCATTGTAATAGGTCTTCATGTGCTCGTTGCTGTATTGCCGGCCTTCCCAAATGATCGTGTAGATCTCCCCATTGCTGATCTCCCTGCCGCGCTTACAGGCGATCAATGCCAGAATTTCTTTTGTTTTTCCGGAGATTGGGAGAGGAACGCCGTTTTTCAGCACATTGAATCTTCCGAACATTTGAAGATAGATATTCTTATGTTGGCGCTTGGAGAGCAAAAACATTTTCTTTGCCATGCGTTCAATGGTTTCCTTTTTATATGGCTTGACGATATAATCGTCCCCACCGATGGCGTTGGAGTCTCTTACATATTCATCATAGGCGGAAATGAACACCACCAACAGTTCCGGATAAAACTCTCGCAGCTTGACTGCCAGCTCAATACCGCTCATCTTCGGCATTTGAATGTCCAACAGTGCCAATTCAAAGGAATTCTCCTCTGCAAAGACAATCGCCTCCTCTGCACCGTTGAACTGCGCAATTACATGAATCTCTGAAATTCCGGCGCTGAACCGCATGAAGCTTTTCAGCATCAAAGGTTCATCGTCAACTAAGATTGCTCTCATAAGGCTTCCTCCTTGATGGGTATCAAAACCGTAATTCTCGTGCCGATATGAAGCCGGCTCTCAACCTGCACTGTCGCGTTCAAGATCTTTTCAAATCGGAAGATCAGGTTAAACACGCCGGTAGAGTCACGCTTGCCATCCTTAATTTCCTGCATGATAGTGTCGTAGTCAAATCCGACGCCGTTATCCTCTACAACGATCTCAATGTTGTTTCCCCTGCGGGCCGTTCGCACAATGACCGTTCCGCCGTCTTTCCCACGTTCATAAATGCCGTGCCGGATCGCGTTCTCCACCAAGGGCTGAATACTTAGGGGTATGATGTGGAAATCCTGTTCTTCGCACTCATACCGTATCGTAAGCCTGTCGCCAAAGCGCATTTTTTCGATCCGTACATAGGCCTCGATGTTTTCGAGTTCCTGCGAAAACGGAATCAAGACGTCGGAAGTGATAGAGCGCAAGCAGGCTCGAAGATGGGTCGTGAAATCACACAGCAGCTCTGACGCATATTCAGGATCATCCAGTACGATCTCCCGGATAGAAGCCAATGCATTATATAAGAAATGCGGCTGCATCTGACTGGTAAAGTTCTTGATCTTGAGTTTTTCCAGGTTTGCCTTGGTTTCTGCCAACTCCGCCTCCAGCTCCGCCTGCACCTCTTTGTATTTCTGTAAGTCAGAAACGACAGAGTAACCGTACATAATTCCGGACGATTTCCGTTTTGCCTCCATGGTATCCGACACTACGATAACGGAACCATCCTTGCAGAGCATTCGATACTCGATGGTGCGTTTTCCGCCCGCTTTTGCCATATCTATGCAAAAATCATCGAAAGCCGTCCGATCCTCAGGGTGAATGAGCTGGCAGTAATCCATTTCCGGCCCTAAGATTTTGCTGACCTCGGCATAGGTATAGCCAATCATCTTGCACAGACCCTCGCTGTAATACTCCAGATGAATGGGGTCGCTGAGATAGCAGCGATGGATGCCACTCGGAATTTCCGTAAATGTTTCTGCCATTTTCTCAAATTCCTTATGCATCCCCGTAACATCGACTGTCGTGCCCAAGACCTTTACATATCCCATATCGGAAAGAAGAGGAATCAGGATCACCTTCAGCCAATGGGGTTCGCCATTCACGCCGTTAAAAATGGATTCAAAGGATTGCGGTTCTCTTTTCTCCAGCACAATCGCAGCGGTCTCGTTTAACTGCTTAAAATCAAATTCCGGATGTTGGGCCTGATATTCCCAATAGGAGCTGTCCGCTCTTGCCAGTTTATCCAGCTCAAAAATACGGCAGGAATCGTCAATCAGATCAACAGACAGTTTCTCAGGATCATACTCGACCACCGTGCAGTTCATCTCCCGCAACAGCGTTTTGTAATTTTGGTTATACCGTCCGATCACGCGTAGCTCGTGCCGCTTTTGCAAAATACTCTGCAGTGCAAGAAGGAGTACATATCCCATGGCTATGCCGATGATGCCCGTCATCATATAGCTCATGTGCTGAATCGTTTGAGCGGCACCGGCATATTCCTTGGTAACGACATCACGATGCACAACACAACCGACTTCCCAATCATTCACATTCAGGGGCGCCATGGATACAAAGAGCGTCTCCCCATTCACTTCGACTTGTTTGCTTTCGGCTTTGTCTCGACCCATGTCTTTGAACTCGGGGATCGTTTCATAAATCGGCACGGGTGAATCATGGATTAAATCACGGATATGCTTCGGCTCATTGGATACGAGGATATTACCCGCTGCATCGCAAATAAAATAGTCAGTGTCTGAGCCGAATATATCATCTTCAAACAAGGCGCGCCCCAGAACATCGAGTTCTTTGCTGGCAAAAATAACACCAATCAGGTGATTTGCCCAATCGTAGGCCGGGCTTGCGAATATAATCCGTGGCTTGCCGGATATTGGGGTTGAATCCACATACTCGCATTGCCGAGAAGCGGCTCCGTATACGATGTTCTGGAAATAGGCTCGGTGACGGATATTTCCAACGGCCTCTCCATCGCAGTTGGTCACATTGCCATCAAGATCGGCAAACCCAAATATGCGCAGCTCGTGCGTTTGCTTGATGGCGTTTAACGCAGGGCGCGCGGATTCACTGCCAAAGACTTCTCCGGTTGCCAGTATTGCGGAAGCCGTCAGCAGTGGTTCATACTGTTCTTCCAGATGGTCTTTCAGTATTGTCGCCTGGAGTTGTGCGGTGGATCTCATAACCGCACACGCCCGTTCATTCGTACTTTTGCTGATGCCGGATTTGACAACCATGACCACCAATACGGCAGCCAATATAGCAACTGCGATGGTGAAATATCTCGCTCTTTTTAAGCCGGTCATACGGGGCTTTTTTTGCAAGACTATGTCTTTTTGAATTGGCAAGGAGTATCATGTCATATACCTCACATCGGCAGGGATTGCCTGCCAACACATCCTGAGCAGCAACGCCGTATCATACGGAAATCGAGCCCAGGGATGTGAAGTTCCGAAAGCAGCGCCGCCAGAAAGGGTTATACCCGTTCCGGACAGGTCCGATTGCTTCAACGACTTGCAGATATCAAGCGCATAGTCGCATAGTATACTTTTTTCAGCGGAGCCTGTCCTGCTCCGACCATTTTTGAAATGTCTTATGCGTGACGCCAAGCCTTGTGGCGGCGGCTCTTGCAGACAGTTCCTTCCTACGCCATGCTTCCAGAACCGTCGGATATTCCGGCGGCTTTTCTTTCGGCTTTCGACCGAACTGAACGCCTCGTAATTTCGCAGCGGCGATACCCTCAGCCTGCCGCTGACGGATAAACTCTCGCTCAGTCTGCGCCACATAGGATAGGAGCTGCAATACAATATCCGCAATCAGCATACCTGTCAGATCTCGATTGTTTCTGGTGTCCAGCAGCGGCATATCCAGTACGACGATGGCTGCTGCTTTTTCCTTTGTGATGATGCGCCACTGCTCCAAAATCTCATCATAATTTCTCCCAAGACGGTCGATGCTCTTTACAACAAGCGTATCGCCGTCTTTCAATTTGCGCACCAGTCGCTGGTACTGCGGTCGCTCGAAATCTCTTCCGGATTGTTTGTCCACATAGATGCATTTTCCTGAAACACCAAACGCCATGAGTGCAATGATTTGCCGTTGCTCATTCTGTTCCTTTGTTGAAACTCGTGCATAACCATATTCCATAGTCTGACCTCCAATCTATTGAATGGATAAATTGTAAGCCAGCCGCCAAGAATTTTGCATTAACTCATTTGAGATAATTATAACTCAAAAGGGTTAATCTTTTCAAGTGCTTTTAGATATGTTCTTTTGTAATAGGGAGGTATGCGCATGAACATCGGAGAAGCGGTTCGGATGCGAATCATTGAGTTGTGCAGACAGCGCGACATTTCTATCAATAAATTGTGCAGCATGAGCGGCGTCACACAATCGACCATCAACAATATCGTCAGCGGACGCAACAACAGCGCAACGATTTCAACAATCAAAAAACTATGTGATGGATTAGGAATCACAATTCAAGAGTTTTTTGCGTCAAACCTGTTTGCCAATTTGGATCAGGAGATTGAGTAACCTTGCACTTGGCAAGCAATGCCGTTTTTGATCTTCCGGACGATATCTACCGTCTTAAAAAGCCCTAATAGCTGAATTAAGAATCAGCCCAGCAGCTTTGCCTTTATGCTGCTCTCCTTTACAAATGGGTCCGACCAGAAGCGGGAATCATAGGAGTGGTTGGCATTGTCGCCCTGAACGTAATAACAGTTTTCCGGCACAATCAGCGTAATGCCATTCCGAACGACAGCTTCGCCGCCGGATGCCGTAATTCGCTTTACAAGAAGCCTCCCATCCCGCTCAAAGATGATAATATCCCCATCGGTCAAACCTCCGTACAGCCGTGTCCCCAGAATAAATGATGCTTTCTTCAGTGTCGGTTCCATGGACTCAGTCGGGACATATCCGAGAAAGAGCACTGTTTTCATAAGGACAAGCAGCAGCAGTGAGGACAGGATCGGGATAAGCAGCCAGCGGTTATTCTTGAAGAGTTCCATAACTTCCTCCAAAATGCAAAACCCGCCCTCCGCAGTGTTTATACTGGGGAGGGCGGGTTTGTTGTATCGTTTTCAATTGTGCATAAATCAGAATGCCGCAAGGTCCGGATGCGACCTGAGATATTTCCTGGTGCGGGAGATTCGGGCGGCGACACATTTGTCGCTTTCCCCGAGGATGCTGCCGATTTCCGCGTGGGAATAGCCTTCGGCGCTGAGACGGATCGCCCGGATGCCTTTCGCCATCGCCTCGGAAGCGTTAGCCTCCAGTCGGTCGAGTATCATACTCAGTTCGTGATGTTCGTCTAAACTATCTTCTTTCCCGAGCACCTCCGGGATCAGTTCGCACTCCTTTGCCGCCCGACGGTTGGCATAGATCAACGCCGTGCATATCTCGTTCCAGATTAGCCTGTATGCATACGTAGAGAAGCATCCTCCTTTATCGCTGTATGCCGCCTTGCAGAGGCCAATGCAGCCGATCTGATAGAGGTCATCGTAACTGTAGATACTGTTTTGACCGGGATTATGGACCTTGTCCTTGATCACCTTCCCGACCAGTCCGAGGTTTTGCTCCACTTTTCTCTGCTGGGGTTGTGTAAGCGTCATGATGCTTCGCCTCCTTTGCATGGGCGAAATCCGGCCGGCTGTTGTTTCCTGCGCCGCTCCAGGAGCTTCTTGCTTTCGGCGATGACCTCGTTGCAGTAATATTCGCCGAGAAAACCAATGTGCGCTTTGGAAAGCGGTACCTGCAGAAGCCCTGCCAGCCACAGGTAAGCGTCCTGCTTACTCATCAAACCGCTCAGATATAGTTGGTCGAAATAGTGGTGCGCCTGATTCCGAAGCGTGCGCAGCTCGCGGTTAGCCAATGTGCCGACGGGGATATTCGTGCCCGGATGGGTGCGGACATAAGCGTCACACCGCGGATAATTGCTGCAAACATAGAGCATGGTATGGCTGCGGTTCTCATGGTAGATGCCGTCTGCGGAGCGCAGCACAACGGTGCCGCCGCAATACTGACAGCGCATGGCGGACGGGTTGATTCCTTTCTTCCTTTTCTTGTGTTTCACGGTTCCTTTCACCTCCGTCAGGATATAGAGAAAGGCCGGAAAACTGCATGAAAACCAAGGACGGCAAAGTCGGTTTCTACATACCGAGCACGTTCCTGTCATCAAAGCAGCTTTCCGGCCAATGAGTTCAGTTGTGGCTTGCACCGTATGGATCGCTCAGTGCGCAAATCCGTAACAGTTTCTCTCCCGCGGGGAGAGTCTAACTCCGGGAGCTCTTCCGAAGTACTGAAAGCCTGAGTGCAAGCCCCTGCCACGGTTACAGCTTAGCATATCAGGATCCAAAAGTCAAGCCTTAAAGTAATGTTTTTAATTATTTTATTATGATATTTCTTAAAGTTTTGTATTTTGCGATTCAGAACCAGTCTGGTGGAAAGAAACGCC
>OGOZ01000992.1_pt1 | contig 17103 bp, 18 predicted proteins | sample 1552801 | NCBI WGS metagenome assembly OGOZ01 (sample SAMEA2580196, study PRJEB22360) | human gut metagenome | biome: human gut; feature: human-associated habitat; material: faeces | place: Denmark | collected 2008/2010 | reverse complement strand
GACGCCCGAACCCACGCCCCAGCCGGTGATATTTGCCCAGGGTGCGGTGCAGTGGGATACCGAGGGGCTTCAGATCGTCCTGCAGCCCGGTGAAACGGAAAAGCTCAACGAGCTTCCCCGGCTGAAAAAGCTGGTCGCCGACGGCAGCGACTGCTGTGAGGAGATCGCGGCATGGGCGGCCGGACATCCGGAGGTCGACGTACATTATACCGTTGCCCTGCCGGGAGGCGTCACCGCCGGGAGCGGCGACACGGAGCTTGACCTCTCCGCGCTCACCGCCGCCCAGCTTCGCGAGGCCGCGGACAGCCTCGGCCTCCTGCCCGGACTTGAGCGCATCATCCTCGGCAGCGAGGAGCGGGAGAACGCGCCTGCGCTTGAGGACGTAAAGCTCCTGCTCTCCGCCGCGCCGGGCGCGGTGTGCGACTACAGCGTGAGCCGCTTCGGGAAAACGATAAACCTCGCCGACGAGACGCTTGACCTCAACCACACCATCATGGACGACGGCGGCGCACAGGCGCGCGAGCTGCTGGAGTGCATGAGGGCGTGTACATATCTCGACATGGACTCCTGCCATGTGTCCGATGAGGACATGGCCGCCATCCGGGATGATTTCCCCGATGTCAAGGTGGTGTGGCGCGTGTGGTTCGGCTCGGCATACAGCGTGCGCACGGACGTTGAAAAAATACTTGCCTCCCGCCCGACGCTGGGCGGCGAGCTGACGAGCTACAATACGCAGTCGCTCAAATACTGCACGGACGTGAAGTATCTGGACGTGGGCCATAACCCCTCGCTCGACAGCATAGATTTCGTCGCGTACATGCCCAAGCTCGAGGTGGCCATCGTCGCGCTGTGCCATTACTCGGACGCCTCGCCCCTCGCCAACTGCAAGAACCTTGAGTATCTTGAGCTTCAGACCACATGGGTCAGCGACCTCAGCCCGCTCTCGGGGCTTACGAACCTGCACCATCTGAATATCGGCTGGCTCTTTGACTGCACGGATATCACGCCGCTGTACGGGCTGACGAATCTTGAGCGGCTGTGGATAGGCGCGCTCACGCCCATTCCGGCCGAGCAGGTGGAGGAGTTCAAGTCCCGCGTTCCCGGCTGCGTCGTGGACACCACCGTCAATGACCCCACCGAGGGCGGCTGGCGATACTCCGACATGGTGTATAAGGCGGACTGGGACATGTACATACCCGTCTATCACCCGCGCTATATCCTGCTGCGCGAGCAGTTCGGTTACGACAGGGACGAGTTCTCCTACTACTGGAAGGACCCGAAATACTACGCGGACGGGGGCTGACGGAGCCGAAGGCGCCCGTGAACGCGCGGACGGTGCAGATTTTTCTTGCGTCAACGCCCGTTCAAGGATATAATTACAGCGAAATTGCAGAATAACGGAGGAACAGAAATGTCAGATAACATCCGTCCCGAATCCATGGCGCGCATAACTACCCCTGAGCTTGCGGAGAAGTTCATTGCGGAGCAGATAGAGGCTCTCCGCGCACAGATAGGCGAAAAGAAGGTACTGCTGGCGCTCTCCGGCGGCGTTGACTCTTCTGTGGTCGCGGCGCTGCTGATAAAGGCTGTCGGCAAGCAGCTCGTCTGCGTACACGTTAACCACGGCCTCCTGCGCAAGGGCGAGCCGGAGCAGGTCATCGAGGTGTTCCGCAACCAGATGGACGCGAATCTCATATACGTCGACGCGGTCGACCGTTTTCTTGACAAGCTCGCCGGCGTCACCGACCCGGAGACAAAGCGCAAGATAATCGGCAAGGAGTTCATCGAGGTCTTTGCCGAGGAGGCAAAGAAGCTCAACGGTATCGAATTCCTCGCGCAGGGGACCATCTACCCCGACATTCTCGAGAGCCACGGCGTGAAGGCGCACCACAACGTCGGCGGACTGCCCGAGGAGCTGGATTTCGAGCTGGTCGAGCCGGTGAACACCTCGCCCGGGGAGGGGGGTTTCGGGCGGGGGGAGCCGGTGAAGTTCCTCTATAAGGACGAGGTCCGCGTGGTCGGCAAGGCGCTGGGACTTCCCGACGGCATGGTTTATCGCCAGCCGTTCCCCGGCCCGGGACTCGGCGTCCGCTGTGTGGGCGCGATCACCCGTGACCGCCTCGAGGCAGTCCGCGAGTCCGACGCCATCCTCCGCGCGGAGTTCGCGAAGAACGGCCTTGAGGGCAAGGTGTGGCAGTATTTCACCATCGTCCCCGACTTCAAGTCCACCGGTATCAGCGACGGCAAGCGTACCTACGACTGGCCAGTGGTCATCCGCGCGGTCAACTCCGTCGATGCCACCTCCGCCACCGTGGAGGAGATACCCTACGCGCTTTTGAACCATATCACCCGCCGTATCACCGCCGAGGTCAAGGGCGTCAACCGCGTCCTCTATGACCTCACCCCCAAGCCCTGCGGAACGATCGAGTGGGAATAAAAAACGGAAGCCGAAGAGTCCAGTCATACCAACGGTTTTCCGGTTTCTCCCACCCGTTTTGATAACACTTTGATAACACTTCTTCCAAGTGCCATTATTCTGAAATTCTGAGGGTTTCGGGGTTACAGATGATTTCCGGCGGCTTGGACGAAGCACAGAACCATATTTTAAGCCCGTACCGATGGGTCTACATCGGTACGGGCTTTTTGTCGTTCTGGGTTATTTATCATCTTTCAGCCTGTCTTTGAACGCTTCCACCATCGCATCGCTGAGCTGCTGGGATGGGACTTTCACATAGCCGGAGGCTTTGTCATATTTCGGGTAGTTATAACGCCATTTGTCGTAGTCCTCCCGGTTGATTTCGCCGTTGCGATATTTTTCGGCCTGTTCAGCCCACGCAGTGAGCATTTCGGATAGCTCGGCAGCGTCCTTCCCCTTCCGAGGGTCAACACGCAGGGAAACGCCGTCCTCGCCGGTGTCCACCGTCAGACCGTAGCGATCCTCCAAGGTAAACAGCGTGTGCATCAGGCCGAGATAGCTGTCAATGTCGGGCACGGACAGCGCCAGCGGCGAGACACCCAACGCACCGGCAAGGCTCTCCGTCAGCTCCGCCTTGGGCGTTCTGCTGCCGGATTCATACTGCGCCATACGGATGTCAGCGGTCTTTTCCGGGAAACCGACCACCTGCCCCAAGTATTTTTGCGTCATTCCCCGCAGATTGCGGAAGAACCGAATTCTCTCACCGATTGCCATAGCGATTACGCTCCTCGTTTTGATACTGTACAATCAGTATAGCATATAAATTTAATATGTGTCAAGATAACAATAGCAAAAAAGTTAAATATTTTTCTGCAAGCCTCTTGACAATAACAAATTCGTTTAGCATAATAACTATAGCAAATAGCGTTAAGTTGTTTGCAGACAACAGAATATCCGTCGTGCGTCACGGTAATGGCGTACCCGCTCGGGCAAATCGGAATGCGGCCAGAAAGTTCTCCGACACTAAATAAGAGAACTGTATGTAAATGAAAGGGGGTATCCGAATGGAACCGAAATTTCTTCGTGCCGAGGAAGTGGCACAGGAGTTGAGCGTATCAAAGCCCTACGCTTACAAGCTCATCCGCCAGCTCAACGAGGAGCTGAAAGCCAAGGGCTTTATCACTATTTCCGGTCGAATCAACCGGGAGTATTTCAATGAACGGCTCTACGGAGCGAGAAAGGAGAATTGATGGAATGGGTGTTTTCAAATGCAAAGAAACCGGCACCTGGTATGTGATGACCCGCTACCGGGATTGGAAGGGCGAACGCAAGCAGAAATGCAAGCGTGGTTTTGTCACCAAGCGGGCCGCACAGGACTGGGAACAAAAATTCCATATGCAGAACGCCGCCGATATGGATATGACCTTTGAGGCGTTCTACGAAATCTACACCAAGGATATGAAAGCCCGGCTGAAGGAGAATAGCTGGATCACCAAGCAGAACATTGTGGAAACCAAGATTCTCCCCTATTTCGGGCAGCGGAAGATCAGCGAGATCACCACCAAGGATGTGATTGCCTGGCAGAACGAGCAGCTGGCGTATCGGGACGAGAAGCACAAGCCATATTCCCAGACGTATCTCAAGACGCTGCACAACCAGCTCAGTGCCATCTTCAATCACGCCGTGCGGTTTTACGATCTGCGGGCAAATCCTGCATCGAAAGCCGGAAATATGGGCAACGAGGAACGCCGGGAGATGCTGTTCTGGACGAAAGAGGAATATCAGAAGTTTGCCGCCGAAATGATGGACAAGCCGGTTTCCTACTACGCCTTTGAAATGCTGTACTGGTGCGGCATCCGGGAAGGCGAGCTGTTAGCCTTGACCCCGGCAGACTTTGACTTTCAGAACAGCACTGTGCGAATCAACAAGTCCTATCAGCGGCTCCACGGTGAGGATGTAATTACCAGCCCAAAAACCAAGAAAAGCAACCGTACCATCAAGATGCCGCAGTTTCTCTGCGAGGAAATGCAGGACTATCTTGGAATGCTCTACGGGCTGAAAAAGAAGGACCGCATTTTCACCGTGACCAAAAGCTATCTCCATCACGAGATGGACCGAGGCTCCAAGGCCGCCGGAGTCAAGCGCATCAGAATCCACGATCTGCGGCACAGTCACATCAGCCTGCTGATTGATATGGGCTTTTCCGCTGTGGCCATCGCGGACCGGGTTGGACACGAGAGCATCGAAATCACCTATCGCTATGCCCATCTGTTTCCGTCCAAGCAATCGGAAATGGCGAAAAAGCTGGACTTTGAGAGGAGTGAACTGTAATGTCGGCAAAAAGCAGAGATGAACACAACCGTTGGCGGAACATCACAGTCGGTTTTCGGGTATCGCCGGAAGAAAATGAACAGCTCAACGAGGCCGTGGCCCTGTCCGGCCTGCCCAAGCAGGAATATTGCTACCGGCGCTGTATGCAGCGGGACATTGTGGTGCACCCCAATCCAAGGGTATATAAGGCGCTGAAAACCACGATGGAGAAGATTTTATCGCAGCTTCAGCGGCTCAGCGATGCGGGCGGCGTCACCGATGAAATGCGGGACACGCTGGCGCTGCTGAGCACGACGCTCAGCGGAATGAAAGGAGACGATGCAGATGGAGCTTGAAAAAGAAATGACCGCTCCCGTTGTATCTGTTGGCGCAGATACGGAGCAGTCATCCCAAAACCTTACTGACAATAGTTTAACCGATTTTGACCCGGATTTCAAGGGGGCTGACGACGATTTATACCGAGAAATTCAAAGAAGGATGGCTCCGGACTATCTGGAAACGGTGTCTATGACCACCCTCTATGACACCGACTTTGAGGGACAGGAGCCTCTGATCGACGGCCTGCTGTATCGGGGAGCCTATCTGTTGGCAGGCTCTCCGAAGGTAGGAAAAAGCTTTCTTATGGCCCAGCTTGCCTATCAGGTCAGCACCGGACTTCCCCTGTGGGGCTATAAGGTGCGGAAAACGGGCGTTCTTTACTTTGCGCTGGAAGATAATTATGCCCGCTTACAGCGGAGACTGTTTCGGATGTTCGGCGCTGAGGCGGCAGAAAATCTGTATTTTGCCACCCACTGTAAAACAGCCAACAGCGGTCTGGAGGATCAGATTCGCAGCTTTATGAAAGAGCATCCCAACACCGGCCTGATTATCATCGACACCCTGAAACGGGTGCGTGAGGTTGGCGGAGCGGATTTCAGCTACAGCAGTGACTACGATATTGTGGCTCGGCTGAAAACTGTTGCCGACAGCTATAAGGTAACGATGGTAATCGTTCACCACACCCGCAAGTTGGAGGCAGATGACAAATTCGATATGATTGCCGGAACCAATGGCCTGTTGGGTGCAGCGGATGGCGGATTTGTTCTCAGTAAAGAGAAACGCACCTCCAATGCGGCGGTGCTGGATGTCACCGGCAGAGATCAGGAGGATCAGCGGCTACACCTGAACAAGAATCCCGAAACTCTGGTATGGGAGTTGGAGAGCGTTGAAACGGAGCTTTGGCAGGAACCGCCGGACCCGTTTCTGGAAAGTATTGCAGCATTTCTTTCTTCGGCGGGTGAACGCTGGGAGGGCACAGCATCCGAGCTGTGCAGCCTGCTGAATCTGGACTACAAGCCCAATGTGCTATCCCTTCGGCTGAGCATCGGCTCTGTGCGGCTGCTGCGAGATCACGATATTCACTACAAGGCAAGCCGCAATCACGGTGGACGCAAAATCACCCTGTGGAAGGAGATGGAACTGGACAGCGTGTCAAAGGGTGACGACCGTGACGGTCTTTTGGTGGGCAGCGGCGAGGCCTAAAACATTGTCACCACCGTCACGGTTTGTCACGCTTTGAAGTTTCGGCAAGCCGTGCGGCTGCCCTTTTCAAAGGGCATTGAGCACTGGGGAGCAGCCCGCAGGCTGCTGGGGCAAAGTCCCGGCGCAGAGGCAGTATTCGATATACCGCCTCTGTGCAAGCCCCCTCGGAGAGCGCAATAGCATCTTTTGATGGCCGCAGGCTGTCAAAAGTGCTTTTGCGTTACTCTTGACAAGAGTAACAGAACCCCGGCTGCGGCCGGAGAGTGAAAGGAAGTGAGATTTTATGAAGAGAACGATCAGTGCCGAGGTTGGCAAAGGCTCTGTCAACCACAACAGCCGCAAATTTCGGGCAGAGAATGTGGATGGAAGCCGCACGCACCTGAACATTGACTACTGCAACGAGCGTATCCGGGCCGTGTATCACCAACTTTTCGATGAGGCTCTGAAACGGTACAACGAGAAGCAAGCCCGTGCAGACAGGCGCATTCCAAACTACTATGAAAAAATCCGTTCCGGCAATCAGGAGAAGCCCTTTCACGAAGTCATCCTGCAAATTGGAAATAAGGACGATATGAGCGCCACCGGCGAGTATGCGGAGCTGGCACGAACCGTACTGGACAAGTATTATCAGGGTTTTCAGGAGCGCAATCCCAATCTTCGGGTGTTCTCGGCGCACCTGCATATGGACGAGGCCACGCCGCATATCCACATTGACTTTGTGCCATTCACCACTGGGAGCAAGCGAGGGCTTGATACCCGTGTATCGCTGAAACAGGCGCTGGCGGTGCAAGGCTTCAAGGGCGGGACCCGTGGTGCAACGGAATGGGCGCAGTGGGTGCAGTCCGAAAAGGAGCAGTTAGCTGCCGTGATGGAGCGGTATGACATCCAGTGGGAGCAGAAAGGTACCCACGAAAAGCACCTCTCTGTTCTGGACTACAAGAAGCAAGAGCGAGAAAAAGAGATTGCTGCACTGGACAGCACGCTTGCCGAAAAGCAGGACGAGCTGGAAACTGTACAGAATCGAATTGACAACTTCGATCAGGGGGCACATTCCATTGAGCGGTTGGAGCAGCGAATTGAGTCGGATGCAGAGTTTCAGTTCCCCGATCCACCCACCCTGATGACCGCCAAGACCTATAAGCAGCGGTTTGTTGACCCGTTGATTAAAAAGCTGAAAGAGGTTATCCGAGAGGTGTTCTACCACTATTACAAGGCTCTGGACAGCTATCACCGGCTGAACACCACCAACGGGCGGCTCTACCGAGAGAATGAACATCTGACCGCAACCAACGACCGGCTCAAAGGAGAAAATGATGCCCTACGCTCGGAACTGAAGGATTTCCGCTTTCTGCGGAAGGTTCTTGGAAGTCAGCAGATCGATAATCTGATTGCGCAGGCAAAAGATATGGAGCAGCAACGAAAGCAAAATCAGCGCACAAGGCGCAGAAATACAAATTATGAAAGGTAGGAACAGACAATGGCAAAGACGATTTTTGAGGAAATGAGTGGCACTTACACACAGGTTGGGGATTATCTTCTTCCAGATTTGAAACTACCCGAGGAAGAACAGCAGTCCATCGGCGTGTGGGGGCAGCGCCACCGGCGTTACCTGAAAGAGCATCACCGGGCAACCTATGCGACCCTGCTCACCGGTGGCAAGTTAAATGGTTATCTTGCCGACATCGACCGGCAGGCAGAGGAAATGTTCTCTCGGCTGGTAAAGCAGATGGCTGAGGCGGAAGGTGTCACAGAGCAACTCAAGGCAGACAACCAAATGGAGTGGGTCGGCAGGATGAATAACATCCGAAACAGAGCTATGGAGATTGTAAATAACGAGTTGATCTACGCCAGAGAGCCAGCAGCCCGTATTTCCACTTCTGAAACCTTGGAGCCGCCCAAAGTGTTTTGGAAATACTACGATTTATACCGGCGCAAAAGGATTTCGTTGAGTGAATATGCTGCCGCTACGGGATTATCGGCTTTTGCAATCCGGCATTTTTTAAAGAATGTTGTTGAGAAAAGCCCAAAAGCCATTGAAAAGCCTAAGCAAATATGATATACTATATCTTGTATAAGTATCTGGAGGTGCCGAAATGCAGATTGCTGATTATATAGACGCCGATCTTTTAGATAAATTCGAGTTCCACAACTATAACCACGCTATTGAAATCATTACTCAAGCTTTTCCTGAGGAGTGGCGTGAGGTTGTTGAGTGCCTAAGAAAACTCGACATTACCACAGATGACCTGCGTGAAGCAGGCGGAAACGAGACTAAGATTCCTAAGAAATTTGATGATGTTCTCTACCCGTATGGGTGGAGAGAAATCCGAATTTCTGGCGACTTACACATTAAGTTTTATCCAAGACAAGCTGATCAGAGGGGACGCTTTTCCAGCGTTCCCTTTGAGGAGCGTGTGACGGAGAACTACATCGACGGTCATAATATTGATTTTCTGAAGGGTCGAATTGCATTTGACCTCGAATGGAACAGTAAAGATCAGACCTTTGACAGAGATCTGCTTGCAATGCGGACATACTACGATTGCGACATTGTAAGCGCCGGTATTATTGTCACCCGTTCGCAAGACCTGAATGATGTGTTCAAAACCGTGTATGACTATGATAAGAATTCCCGCACTTGGAAGCCCATTATGCGTAAATATGGCGCAAGCACTACTTGGATGGGGAAATTGCTGTATCGCTTAGAGTCTCGTCGTAATGGCGGATGCCCCGTTTTGGCTATTGGCATTAAGAAAACTTGTGTTTCAGATTGGAAGGAGGGATACATAGATGAGCACGCTTCAGGAAACATCTGAAAATCTTCTCTCCTTTTGCGGTGATAAGCGCTATTCAACAATTTATGCTGATCCGCCTTGGCGCTTTCAAAACCGCACCGGAAAAGTCGCTCCAGAAAACAAGAAGCTGAATAGATATGAGACAATGCCATTAGAAGACATAATGGCGTTGCCCGTCGAGCAGGTAGCTGCCGCAAAAAGCCATTTGTACCTTTGGGTTCCCAATGCTCTTCTACCGGATGGTCTGGCTGTTATGAAAGCGTGGGGATTTGAGTATAAGGGAAATATCATTTGGGAAAAAGTGCGGAAGGATGGCGGCCCGGATGGACGAGGAGTCGGCTTCTATTTCCGTAATGTGACCGAAATTCTCCTTTTCGGGGTCAGGGGCGACAATTTTAGGACGTTGGCTCCGGCTCGCTCGCAAGTCAATCTCATTCGGACGCAAAAGCGTGAACACTCACGGAAGCCTGATGAGATTATCCCGATCATCGAAAGCTGTTCTCCGGGGCCATTTCTTGAGCTATTTGCTCGTGGTGACCGCGAAGGCTGGGATATGTGGGGAAACCAGGCGACCGCAGATTATGAGCCTACGTGGAGTACTTATAAAAACCACACCACGCAACAAGCGCACGCAGAATAAAATCAAAAAAGAGGAGCTGGATGAACTGTGCGAAAGCAGTGCATCCAGCTTTTTAATTTTCAATTGAAAGAATATGATGATTTTAGAGCAGTAAACAAAGCAAGGACGAAGCAAATACGCGTAAAAAGGTGTTGCATATTTTCGTTACATATGGTATACTATGTTTGGAAGTTTGGAGGTGATTATATGACGATGCTCGAAGGATTCAAGCCCTTCAATTTTAGTGAAGGTGTTCCGTATGTGTCGATCACAAATAACGGCATGACTTTCAACAAATCCGTTGTGATGAAGTTAGACTATCCGGAGCAAGTTGTCCTGCTGATCGACAATGAAACTCGGCGGATTGCAATTCAAGTTTGCACGCCTGATACGCCAAATGCCGCCACTTTTTACAAAGAGAAAAAAAACAATGTGATCTCCGTCCGTTGGAATGGTCGTGACCTTTTGAATACTATCCAGGCCATGATGGGATGGGATTTATCAAAAGGTGGGTTCCGTATTGAAGGAACACTTTTGAAAGCGGATCATGCCATGCTGTTTGATCTCAATGCAGCAACAGAACTCAATTAGCTGGTTGTCTATCTGCCTCAAGGCAGAATGACATAAAGAAAAGGCCTATCTGAGTTGCCGCTCAGATAAGCCCTTGCTTGAAAAGTAAGCTCGGTCAAACCGCCTATACTTTCCTCGTACATTATAAGTATAACGATCGAGGCTTCCTTTTGCAAGCGGATCCGGAATTTGCCCGGAAAAAATCTTGCTTGAGGAGGTGTTGCGCCTATGAGTAGTTCTCGTAACGAATCTGTAGAGTACATCTACACTGCGTTCATTACGCTCAAGAATGGCAAGCGTATCTACGCAAGTCAGTACGGGCTGAAGGCGTTCTGCATTCCTGTAAAACGCAGTAAGTAACTGCAACCTTAGCAAAGGATGTTGGCGGTTTCATCCTTTCATTTTTTGAAAGGACGGTAAATTATGTCAAAAGGTAAAAATCAGCATGTCACTCCCCACCCCAATGGAGGCTGGCAAGTCAAAGGTGAAGGAAACATACGTGCTACCGCTCGTACGCAAACCCAGGCGGAGGCTATTCAAATTGCTCGTGGCATCTCCCGGAATCAAGAATCGGAGTTGGTTATTCATAGGATGAATGGCCAAATTCGAGACAAAGATTCGCATGGGCACGATCCATTTCCACCCAAAGGTTGATTTGTATCTGTAACACAGCCACCGGATACTATCCGTGAAAAACCGGAATGGATTGCTATCGGCGGCGATACCCATATGATAACAAACCGTCGTATGGGGCTGAAAATATGGAGAATACAAAGAATCAAAATACTGGGTATCATAGAATCTAAACGAAAACCGTTAGATCACAAGGCCCGGCAAAGAGTGGGAATGATTTCAAGGGTCGAAAAAAGCCCGTAAACACTGGACTTTTTGAGCCTTGATGCCGCTCGTGGCAACGATTTGGCAACAGAATTTCAATATTCACAAATAAAGAGCTATCTGATCTCAAACGAAGTCAGATAGCTCTTTTTCATAACGAAGCAAGTACACTGCCGATATCCGCATTGATACAGATCGACTGCCGCTCGATCTCCCGCGGGCAGCTCTCCTGCCCTTGATTGATACAGGCATAGACGTTGTTCGGGTCTTTGGCCGTCATCTGCCAGAAGGGGTATTTGATGATCGCCGGCGTATTGTAGCCGACGCCCAGTTCAAGAAAGAGGAGCTTACCTCCCGCGCGGGTGCGGAGGAAGTTTTCGTACCGCTCCGCCGCCCGGTGCCAGCCCTCATCCTCAACAAAGCTGTCGTCGGCGCGGAGATTCATGGTCATCGGCCTGCCGCAGTGCGGGCAGACGGGCAAGAGCTCAGCCGGGACGCGCATGTTCTCCTGCCGTTCGACCATTTCACGGATGGCAGCCTCATTGTCAAAGGTCTCTTGACGGCACGGTCCGCTGCACTGGAAAAGGCCGTAGTCACCCTGCGTGTAGAAAGCCGCTTTTTATCAAAGCCCGCCTTCTGAAAGCAATGATCCACATTTGTCGTGATAACGAAATAGTCCTTGTCGGACGCCAGCCTCAAAAGAGTTTCATAGACCGGTTTCGGGGCGTCCATATAGCGATTGATATAGATGTACCGGCTCCAGTACGCCCAGAATTCTTCCCTCGACGGGAAGGGGTAAAAGCCGCCGCTGTACATATCCCGAATGCCGTACTTTGCCGCGAAATCGGAAAAGTATTTTTCAAAGCGCTCACCGTCGTAGGTAAAGCCTGCCGAGGTGGAAAGCCCTGCCCCGGCACCGATCACAACGGTGTCACATTCCCGTAGGGCGGCCTTCAGCCGTGAGGTCTGCTGCGAGTAATCGTTCATATATTTCTCTGTCCTTATCCTTGAAAACATTGAAGATCACCTTCTTGACACTGGTTTGCTTTTTCAGAAATTCTTTGACCATTTCCGCGGCGATCTGCGCCGCCTGCTCATTGGGAAAATGAAATTCTCCCGTGGAAATGCAGCAGAACGCCACGCTCTCCAGACCGTTTTCTGCCGCCAGCTCCAGACAGGAGCGGTAGCAGGAGGAAAGCCTCTCGCGGTCACGCGGTGTCACCCTGCCCTGAATGATCGGGCCGACGGTGTGCAGCACATACCGACAGGGAAGATCGAACGCCGGGGTGATTTTTGCCCGCCCGGTCGGTTCCGGGTGGCCTTGTTTTTCCATCAGCTCCGCGCAGGCAAGGCGCAGTTCCACGCCCGCAAAGGTGTGAATGGCATTGTCAATGCAGCGGTGATTCGGAATATAGCAGCCGGTCATGCCGGAGTTGGCCGCGTTGACGATGGCGTCACATCTGAGCGTGGTAACGTCGCCCTGCCAGAGATACAGCCCCTGCCGTATGGGTGTCAGGTCCGCGATGTCGGTGACGCCCTTTGCAGCGGTCTCGGCCCGCAGATACTCGTCCTGTACTTTCAAAAACTCTGTATCCGCCCGCTGCGGCGCACGAACGTTCATCAGGCCGCGCAGGAGCTGCCGCTGGCCGTCAGGCTCTGTCGGGATACCGATATCCCGATATTCTTTTTTCTCGCTCAAAAGCGACCGTATCAGAAACAGCCGCCGTTCAGACTGATCCATCCGGCGTTCTCCTTTCCGGCGCTGCCCGGCGTGGGGCAGGCGCTTTTCCTGCCTGCCGAGCTTATTATACTCCAAATCATCCGCGGCACAAGTACGCACGATTTTATTACTCAGTCACTTTTTTGTGACCGTCGGAATGCCTTGCCGCACTTGTATCTTTCTGTGTATCGGACTATAATAATGACGGACAACATGGAAAGAGGTGCTGTATATGCTGACAAAAGAAGAGCTTCCTGCCTGCCCGGTAGCCATTACCGTCCGGATGATCGGCAGCAAATGGAAGCTGCTTATCATGCGGAATCTTATGTCCCGCCCGTGGCGGTTCAATGAGCTGAAAAAAGACCTGGAGGGTATCAGCCAGAAGGTGCTGACGGACAGCCTGCGTTCCATGGAAGCCGACGGTATCATCACCCGCACAGTTTATCCCGAAGTCCCGCCGAGGGTGGAATATGCCCTCTCCGAACTGGGCGAGGCTATGCGCCCGATCATCAAGGCGATGGAGGTCTGGGGTACGGAGTACAAAAAGGAAAACTCCTGACTGCGGAGAGCATTTTGCGCCGGGAGTTGCCTCGTGACAACAAAATGACGGCGTTTTAGGATCATCCAAGAATAAAGAGCTGTCTGATCTCTGTTAGAGAAGTCAAACAGCTCTTTTTTTCAAAGCGAAAAGCTCCGCCTGACCATAAGTCAGGCGGAGCTTTTTAACTGCTGGGGGGGATATCCGGGTCATGTACTCTGCCGGACTGTTAGCTCAGGAGTGACGATGATGGAATTTCCGACTTCTTTATTCGTGAGGATATCCTGCAGCATGTTGGCCATGAGTACTGAAAAGGTCTCATTCTTGGTGTTGATGGACGTCAGCTGAGGCTCGGCATAAAGGCTGAGCACGGAGTCGTCATAGCCGACGACGGCCATGTCCTCAGGTACGGAAACGCCCCGCTCACGGAGCCGCTTCAGGCCGCACATGGCGGTGTTGTCGTCGACGAAAACGATCGCCGTACAGGAGGGACGCTTTTCCAGTATACTGTCCACAGCGGAATACGCGCCCTCCAGCCCGAAGGCGGTCTGAAAAACGCTGGCGTCACCGGCCGGCAGACCGGACCGTTCCATCGCGCGGAGAAAGCCGTGGACCTTGCGTCTGGCGTTGGAGGTCGTCGAGGTGTTCACCAGAACGATATCACGGTGGCCTCTTGACGAAAGGTGCTGCACGGCCAGCCGCATGCCGCAGTCGTGGTCGACAGTTACATTGTGAACATTCGACAGCGCGAGAGAACCGTTGCCCATCACTATCGGCGTATCGGGGAGGTACTTCCTGATGGAGTCCTTCAGTTCGTCGTCCGAATATGTGGATCCGAGCAGGATCACGCCGTCCACCTTCTTCTCGGCCAGCGAGCGCAGATAATCCTGCTTCTTGCGCGGGTCGTCGCCGGTGTTGCAGAGGATGGTGCTGTAGCCCCAGTTGAAGAAAAGTGTCTCCATGGTGAATGCAGTGGAGGCAAAGAGATAATTGCGGATATCCGACGTAAGGATACCGATGGAGTTCATTGAATTGGAAACAAGGCCGCGAGCCATGGCATTGGGGGTGTAATGATATTTTTTTATGACCGCCTGGACCTTTTCAAGCGTCCGGCGGGGGACCTTATCCGGGCTGTTGAGGACTCTCGACACGGTGGAGATGGAAACGCCCGCTTCCCTGGCGATATCATAGATGGTCATTTAATTTCGACGCACTCCCATACCTGAAAACTGCTTGTATTATATATCCTTTTGCATAAAAACACAAATAAATTTTGGAAGTCGCCGCGCGCAGCGTTAAAGCTCGGCTGCTGGACGGATGATCGCGCCCTGCTCTATCAGCAGCTTCCGGAGGCGTGAACCGTCCAGCTCCTGAACGCTGATACCCTCCCTGGCGCAGATCGCGGCCGCCGTGCCGGCGGCCTGCCCTGTGACGGAGGAGCTGGGAATGCCTCTCGTAATGTTCCAGGCAAACTCCTCCTTTGAGGAAATGCAGCGTCCGGCGGTCAAAAGGTTGCTGGTCTTTCCAATCAGACAGGGGTAGGGGAAATAGAGGTGCAGCTCCATCATGCGGTAATAGCTCGTCATGCCGATGGCCGCTTCGCTGTAATTATCCCTGTCGTTTTCGCTCAGCTCGTACTGCCCCTTCAGCCGCCTCGTCTTGCGCATGAGCGGGATGACAGGCAGCGCCGTGGGTATCGCGTCGCTCGTCTCCTCCCTGCTTCTCATGCGCATAAGATCGTCGTATACCTGCCGGCGCATATCTATGCAGAAATCGGTTATATCGCGGCAGTCATCCCCCGAAAAGGTGCGCGAACCCTCCGGCACGGGGAGGAAAAAAATGTCCCCCAGGATATGATGGCGGAGACGGCCCCCGCTCAGGGAGTGGAACCACGCGGCGCGGCGGTTGGAGTCCAGAGAGACGGTCTCCTCGCCGCAGAAGGCGCAGATATCCGCATCACCCGTCGCATCTATGACCACCTTGCAGGAAACGGCGCCGCGCCCATTTTTATTCTCGACGATGACGGCCTCGGCCGCGCCGCCGTTCATCCGCACGGCGCATACCTTCGTGTCATAGTACAGCTTGACGCCGGCCTCCAGGACCAGCTGCTCCAGCCCGATCATGAGCCAGTGCGGGTTAAACTCCGCGGTGAGAGGGTGCTTCGCACGCTTGGCGGGGTCTCCGCCTTCCTCCCAGCAGTCGGGTATCCTGCCCGGACCGTATTTTATGGCGAGCCTGAAAAACTCTTCCGCGATACCGCCTATGACCTGTTTCCCGCTGCCGTCAGAGAGAGGGAGAAAGCAGGAGATAAGTCCTGTTGTCGCAAGCCCGCCGAGCGTGCAGTTTTTTTCGAGAACGATCACCCGCGCTCCGCTGCGCGCCGCCGCCAGCGCGGCGGCACAGCCTGCCGCGCCGCCGCCGCAGACCAGCACGTCGCACTCGTCGATGACCGGGATACGCCGGCTCTCTTCTTCAATAAAAAGCTTTTCCATGTGTTTGCCTTTCTGTGCGATCATTTCTTGCCGGAGGCCCGCTTTTTCTTCACTATCCCGGTAACTGTGGGAACGAGAAGCACGGCCAGTATGACCGCCCACATTATCCATGAGAACACGGACTGGAAGAATATTTTGTGACTGCCTCTGGAAATGTTGATCGCAATGATGTAATAGCCCTCCGCGAGCGCACCCATAACGATGCCGAGAACAAGGGAGACGCTGCTGAAGCCGCTTTCCGACAGAATGTAGCCGATAATGCCGAATATCACGAATATCCACATGTCAAATACGAATTGGCGTGTAGCAAAGCAGCCCATAAGGCAGGTCGCGAGTACCGCGGGGATGAGATATTCGTTTTTGGTCATGGCGATCTTGATTGCGAACTTTGTATAGATAAAGCCGAATATCCACTGCAGAAAGCTTGCGACGATCACCGCGAGGAACAGCGCGTATACATGATCGGGATACTGCCGCATTACCTGCGGGCCGGGACGCACTCCGTGCATGACCAGCGCCGCGAGCATGACGGCGGCGGTCGCACTGCCGGGGACGCCGAGCGTCATCGTGGGGACGAGCGCGCCGCCCGCCACCGCGTTGTTTGCCGCCTCCGGGGCGATTATGCCGTCGGGCGCGCCCTTGCCGAACTCATCGGAATCCTTAGAGAAAAGCTTTGCCTGGGCATAGGCCATGAAGGACGCCACATTTATGCCCGCTCCCGGCAGGACGCCGACAAAAAGACCGATGAAGGTGGACAGCCCGAGAATGAGCTTTGACTTGAATACCCGCTTCGCGCCCTCCCAGGTCTGCCTGAATTTGCCGACCTTTTGGCTGCGCACTTCCTGCTTGTGAGGGTTGGTGAGATCGAGCAGCGAGCCGAAGGCAAACAGACCTATCATGGCCGCAATGTCCGGAAACGCATCGTACAGCTCGAGCAGACCGAAAGTGAGCCTAGGCTTCGCGAGACTCGGATCGGCGGGCATGGTCCCGATGAGGATACCCACCATTCCCGCAAGAAGTCCCATTGCGGGGGACTGGTCGGAAATGCCGACGATTATCGCGATACCCACGAGCGCGAGAAGGAATATCTCCGCCGGGCCGAAGCTGAGAGCAACCTTGGAAATGGGATTGACGATCAATATGGAGATTATCGCCGCAACGGTCCCGCCGAAGGTCGAGGCCGTGAGAGAAATACCCAATGCGTAGTCGGCCTTTCCTTTCATGGCCAAAGAGCAACGGCGCGGCGTGGAGGGCATTTGGGGCG
>OGOZ01000986.1_pt1 | contig 17213 bp, 19 predicted proteins | sample 1552801 | NCBI WGS metagenome assembly OGOZ01 (sample SAMEA2580196, study PRJEB22360) | human gut metagenome | biome: human gut; feature: human-associated habitat; material: faeces | place: Denmark | collected 2008/2010 | reverse complement strand
GAACGGCCACATGATAAAAGCTGAGCATGCTGGCAGCCAGCAGGTAGCCCAGCATGGAAACAAAGGTCACACAGGAGCACAGGCCGTCCAGACCATCCGTCAGGTTGACGGCATTGACCAAAAAGATGATGCCGAAGAACGCAATGGGGTAATACACCCAGCCCAGATCTACCGCACCGATAAAGGGCAGCATAATGATGGTGGTCAGCAGGCCCTGCATGTGCAGCCCCACCAGGAAGCCGCCGGTAACAATGAACTGCATGATAAGCTTTTGCCAGGCAAGCAGGCCCAGGTTGCGGTGCTTAACGACCTTGATATAGTCATCCAGAAAACCGATAAAGCCGGAACCAAACGCCAGGAACAGCGCCAGCAAGGCGGCGCGCACCTGCACAATGCCCAAAAGGTCCTGTGCATAGCGGTAGAACCCGGCATACACCAGGCCGCAGGCCACCAGAATGCCAAAGATAAAGCACAGGCCGCCCATGGTGGGTGTGCCCTGTTTTTTGTTATGCCAGGTCGGGCCGGATTCCCGGATGGTCTGGCCGAAGTGCAGCTTGTGCAGTGCCGGAATTACAAAACAGCCTGAAAGTGCCGTAACGGCAAACGCACCGATTGCCGCGGCAACCAGCATCCAAGAAACGATCATTCCCATGTGATATTCCCCCAAAATATGCAATTATGCGTTTGGCAGCGCCGCGTAAAGCTGCTTTAATACATCATCCAGCGCACCAGCTCCGAGACAGTTGTTAAGGTAATTATCCGTAATAGCCTTTTCGATTGCTTCACGACAGGCTATATTGGATCGCAGCGAAGCCCGGTGCTGCTCCAGCTCACCGTGCTCCTGCGCATAGGACGCCGGATAATGATACAGCGGTGTTTTGTCTTTCATAGTGATACCTCCAAAAGAAAAGGGCTGCCGATAAAGGTAACCCTTTGAATAGTATTAAAGAAGCGGAACACCCGAAAGAGCGCTCCGCTCCAAAGTTTAACTTGCTACAAAATCTCTGAGTGCGTAGTTGAAGCCGCCCAGCTTGCCGGTCATCCAAGCCGCGATCATCGGCAGACCGTAGGGGCTTATCAGAAACGCAATACCAATACAGATAAGACCGGGCAGCCAGCCGGACGAAAGCATAATGCCGATTGCTGCAAGAAGTGCGATCCCCGACAGGATCCCCAGCACCGCACCGGACGCGATCAGAAGGAACTTACATATTCCGTACAAAAGACCCGTAACCAGGATAAAGGGCAACGCCAAGATTTTTAATACCAGCCGCATAGTAAAGCCTCCTTTCGCGGACAGTTTTCTTTTCACTTATATTATGCCGCGCCGGGCAGCAAAAGGCAACGCTTTCACTGCGTTGTTCACGGAATGTTTGCGAAACCGCAGAGCAACTTTTTGGCCGCATCCCACAGGCCGTCGAGACGGATATTCAGATCCTCAATGTCAGCGGCGTAAACGCTGCCGGTCTCGTTGGCACGCTTGGCATACTGATTGAGATTATTGGAACAGATACGAAGCAGCCGCGTCATTTCCTGAATGTCGGTCATATCCAGATTGATGATATAACCGTCCACCGCCATCTTGCGAAGGTAAGCGGAAAGATTGGTGACGCCGATCTGCTCCATACGTTCCTTTATCAGCTCTGACTCTTGCTCGGATACAACAAACTCAATACGAACAGATCGCTTGCTGCGCTCGTTTTTCATCGTTCCGGTACTCCTTTCTTCGGGGATTGTTCTGTCCGCACAGGTGCGGAGGTCTTGGCCTCACGCAGTTGTCCTCGCAGCGTTCCTTTTTGCAGAGCGGTGATATGCTCGTCTATGTCGCCGGGCGTTGCGTGATAACTGCGTTTAGTGTGTTCTCTGAGTACGATCATCATATGTTCCTTTTCGATCTCCGTCATAAGCGCCTGATTGACGGCACGGGCGTATTCCATTGTTCCGAAGGGCGTGTCCGGTTGCTTGGAAAGACGGTCAAGCAGGCGGTCGTATTTTTCCTCGCCCTTTTCGTCGTTCCCAACCGTTTTGAGATACAGGTCTTTCAAAAAATCCTTGTTGTCGCCATAGTTATGCTCGTCGCCCAGATCATAGCGCCGGTGAAAGCAGATCATTGTACCAAAGTTCTCGTCCAGCTTTCGAGGACTGATAAAGAAATCGTCCGGCTGGACCATGAGCATATACGGCTCCTGAATGGCAAGCTGCATCATAGCTCCGGCCCCGTATGAGTTTTCTTCGGCTCGCTTTCTCCGGGAACAGGCTGCTTGACGCCCAGGATTTTTCCGGCGATACGTACAAATTCTTCCGGGTGCTTGAAGTGTTCGCTGAATTTCTCCATAAGCTCCGGCGAGAGATCCCCAAAGTTATCCTCGGTAAGTCCCGTAAGGATAAAGTTGCCGGCGATGATGTCGTAGATTTCTCCGTTGTCATCGGTAAGCGAGCGGTTTAAGGGCAGCCCCATGAGCTTGCCTTCCTCGTTGCAGATCAGGGCGACCGGATCGTCATACGGATAAACAGCCTGAATGCTGCCACCGACAGCCTTTTGCAGCGATTCCAAACCGCCCTCGATCTCTGTTTCATACGGCGCCTTGCTGGGCTCGACCATTAAAACTTTCATAGTGCAGGTTCCTCCTTTTTCTTGGCTCCGGCTGACGGAGCTTTTTTCATATCTTCCTTGCTTGCCGCCAGCTTTCCCAGCACGGACGGCTTTTTATCCTGTAATGCAAAAGCACCGCCTGAGAGTTCATTCAAAACCTCAATGGCGGTGCGGTTGGTGGGGATCGGTTCCTGCCCCTCGATGGTATAGCCTGGGAGCAGTACGCCGTGTACTTTGAAACTATCTGCGTATTCCTGCGGTAAGGGCGGGGAAATCTCTGTAAACAGGTGCGCATAGGCTTTTTTGCGGCCTTCGATATATTTCAGGGCGGCGTCTTTGTCCGTATAGCGTTTCTGCCTTTGTCCGGCAATGACTTTTCCATAGCCTCGCCTTGGCGTGTTAATCGTCACATCCCAGGTGACATACCACGCCGTTGGAATACGCACCCGCGTTTGCCGGTCGTATTTATAATCCTCGTAAACAGACACCGACATTTGATAGACCCTGTTGCTGATTTTATCGCGGTCAGATCTGTCATCATGCATCCATTGATTAGACGTGTGTTCAACCTCAGGCATTTTCAGATATTGAATAGCCCGATCCAGCAGTTTTGTAAGTGCCGCCTGCCGTTCCCACTTCGACAGCGGTTCTTTCAAGCTGTCAAAGATTTTTTGCTCCGTTCCCGCACTGATTTTCCGCAGGCTTTCCAGCTCCTTTACGTCGCTGTTGGTAAAAGGCGTCAGATCCGGCGTGTCGTATTCCATCGTGATACTGTGCTCAATTTTGAGTTCTACACCGGGTTCTAATCGATCGCCATACTCAAAAACATCGTAAAAATCTTCTTTTCTCACTCGTTACCTCCTGTATGTTATCGTTCCGGCTCATGTGTCTTTTTAGGCGTAGGAGCCGCTTTTTCCGCCGCCTTTGCAGACGCAAGCTGCCCGATCACGGAAGGTTTGTCCGACCCGAAAAGAGAAAGCTGCGCGACATCTTTCAGTGGGATAGCGGGGGCTTCCAAAGCGGTGATCTCCGCCGTGTGGGTGAAGATACGCTCCAGCTTCAAATCCGCCACAATCTCGTCAAAGGCAGCGTTGATCGCCTTTCGTTCTTCGCCCTGGGGATAAGCCCGTATCACTTCGGAATGACCGGATTTATCAAAGGCAATGGTCACGCAGCTTTCCGCATGACCCACGAGATAGTCCGATTGATAAGGCAGACGATCCTTGACGTAGCACGCAAACGCCCGCGCCGTCATCTCTACATTACTTTCCCAATAGCCGCCGTCACGCTCGCAGTTTTCGCCCATCTTCTTGGAATTGCGGTAGTTTCCTGTTGCGCAAGTGGTGATTGCACATGATCGTAAAGTCCTTCGTTTTTTCAACTCTAAATACGGCCATCCTGATCCTCCTTTCTCCGGTCGTTTATATATAGCGAAAGGGCGCTCCATCCGGTTAGATGAAACGCCCTTAGACTGCTGCGGCCATGGCATGACCGCCCATATTCAATTTGTTCTTTTCTTTACAGCCTCCTTCATGTTCAGATTTTCGCGTCAGTTTCAATGTTGGAAAAGGAATTGAAGTGACTGCGACAAACGCTCAAACCCCTTGAAAATACAGGCTTTTCCCGTTTGTCTTTATTATACCGTAGCGGCACACCTTCGCCACCCACGCCACGAAAGGCGGAGTCGATCCGAAAACGCTTTCGGGCATCCTCGGACACACAAACGCGAGCTTCACGCTTGACACCTATACGCACGTGACGGGTGACATGCAGAAAAACGCCGCCGCAATCGTCGGCGGCATGGTCAAAAAACTGAAACTGGAGGATGAGTAAATGGCAAAGAAAAAGCAAGGCGACGGCAGTGTCTTTCAACGCAAGGACGGGCGGTGGGAAGGCAGAATTGTCGTCGGGTACAAGGAAAACGGCTATGCCCAAACGAAAAATGTGACGGCGCACACCAAGACCGAGTGTCAGGAAAAGCTGGCGAAACTGCGGGAGGAATGCGGACGGCGGAGCGAGAAAATCAAGCCGGATATGCCGTTCGGCGACTGGATTGATTTTTGGTATCAGAATTATTCCGCGCCAAAGCTCCGCCCGACCACGCAGGCGTGCTATTCGGTAAGGATTTATACGCACATCATCCCGTCTGTCGGCAGCATCCCGCTGAACAAGCTGACGCAGAACGACCTGCAACAGTTTTACGCACGGCTCAAAAAGAGCGGACGGAAAAAGCATGTCGATAAATTCGGAGAAGGACTGTCCGACCGCATGGTGCGCTCCTGCCACACGACCTGCCGCACGGCACTTGAAAAAGCGGTAACCGAAGGGCTGATCCGCATCAATCCCGCTATCGGGTGCAAGTTGCCGCCGAAAAAGGCAAAGGAAATGCAGGTGCTGACTCCGCCGGAAATCACGCGGTTTCTCATACAGGCAAGAGAGGAGGGATATTACGAGCTATTCCTCCTGGAGCTGACCACCGGCATGCGACGGGGCGAAATCCTCGCGCTGAAATGGCGGGATCTGAATCTGAAAACAGGTGAGCTTCACATCTCGCGACAGGTGCTGAAGGTCAACGGAAAGGTGCTGATCTCCACACCGAAAACCAAATCCTCCAACCGCATGATTCTGTTGCCGCCCGAAATGACAGAACTGCTGTCAGAACTGAAAACGCGAACCGACAGCGAGTGGATTTTCCCGTCCCCGCTTGACCTCACGCAACCGCGACACCCTGCGGCGGTCTATCATCGGTTTCAGAAGATACTGGAACGCGCAAACTGTAAGCGGGTGCGGTTTCACGACCTGCGCCACACCTTCGCCACCATGGCACTGGAAAACGGCATGGACATCAAAACGCTGTCAGCCATGATAGGTCATGTCAGCGCGGAGACCACGCTCAATATTTATAGTCATATCACCGACACGATGCAACAGCAGGCGGCGGCAAGAATTGACCGCGAGATTGCGGGGGCTGACACGCCCATTCCCGAGCCGACCGCAACGGACAAGGCAAGTGACAGTGAAGCGGACAATCAGCCGACAGAGCCGAAATTTGAGCCGTATAAGGGCAAGATACGCAAGCCCGGGACGGGCTGTGTCACGATGATAAACGACCACCTCTATGAGGGCAGGTTTTCTCCGCGCGTGAACGGCAAACGAATCGCAAAGAACATCTACGCCACCACGCGGGAGGAGTGCGAGGAAAAGCTCAAGGTGCTGATTGCGGAGATGAAAAAGGAGATTGCGGAAATCAAGGCGGGAAAGTAAAAAACAATATTTTCGTGCTTTGATTATTCAGATATATCTTGAAAAAAGCGAATATAATGGTATAATAAAAATGCTGTCACGTGGTGCGTGACAAACTTCCATGCCCGTTTGGTAGACAAACAAAGGACAGAGCTGGTATAATTATATCACACCATACAGGAGGTATAATGCTATGACAATGGGGCAAAGAATTCAACAAATACGTCTGGAGCTTGGACTTTCGCAGGAAGAATTCGGCGAGAAGCTCGGAACGACAAGACAGACAGTTTCACGGTGGGAGCTCGATCAATCATATCCGGAGCTTGCAAAAATCGTACTCATCAGCAAATTGTTTTCTGTAACGACCGACTCTATTCTCAAGGACGGGATCAGCACGTTTGATACCGAAACAGAGGTGTTTGCCTGTGGCGTATATCGTTCATCAAATGCCGAGATTGTCGAAACTGAAAAATATGCGCTGAAATATTATTGTTCACCCGACAAAAGCATATTGGGGACTAAGCTGTATACCGGTTACGAAAGTAAAAAACGCTTGGTCGCGGTTTGCGAGCGCAATCAAGCGGAAAATATAACGCAATATGCTTACTTTCTCAAAGACAGCGATACCGTAATTTCAAACTGCGACCGATTGGGTACAACGCTTGGCGAAGCTTATGACATGAGCGAGGTGCGAACCATGCGACGCCTTGAAAAATTTTATGTCGATCACAGCGGAAAACCGCTCCCTAAAGTAAAGGAAGCGGGGATTCCCAAATGCCTGACACTTTGGAGAATGGCGGACAGCTATCAGGCGAGCGTCGATTGGTTCAATTTTTATCTTTGCACGGGTAAAACAGAGTACATTTTTTCTGTAAGACCGGAGGATACCAATATATATTGCGGCGCGTCATACAACATTGTATTTGACATCGGGTTATTTTCCGGCGGGCAGTATTTCAGAATACGCAATTACAAGGACAACAGCGAAAAATATTGCCGATTCTCATGTGATTTTTCATATGAAGCGAAAAATATCGAAATACCAACTGAGCAATGCGAGCTTGGAAAATGCACCATGACCCAACGAGGTCTTGCGTGGACAATAAAACGATATACCGATGATGTGATTGTGCTTCAAGGGTGTGGCGATGACGAATACAAATATCGCCGCCTCGACAGGAGAGACGAACAGTTCATGATTGGCGAATAAAAAGCGAGAGCTGACCTCGGTCAGCCCTTAAAAATTGCGGTGCGGTAGTCAAAGAAAAAGGCTATTTGCGATAGCCGTTTTTCTGACACATTTCATTTATTGACTCTGCAAAAACTGAGCGAGAGTGCTTGTCCGGATTCTCGTTTGCGTTTTTCTTTTCGATGTAATAATCCTGCAAATTTCCCCATAACCCATTCTTTTTCAGCCAGTCCGTTTTCTTATTTAGATCAGCAAAACCTTTGGCCTGATATTCCCAAGAATAATAATTGTTATCTTTGTTGAACCGAATATACTGTTGTCTGCCATCAGTGCAGTTATACACTATTGCAAAATCGCAGCTATGGATAATACGAGAAGTAAAAGTGTTGACTTTCTTAATGGTAAGTACTCTTGTGGAGTCCTCGCAAGATTTATATCCATAGCGAGGTGCAACACGGTCGATAGCAGTACGTATTATTGTCCGTATTTCTTTAGGTTCAAAATCCTCATTATCGTCATTGACCTCGATGTTGATATCAAAGTCAAAACCGATGTTAGATTTTGCATCATAGGTTATCATGTTACGGCTTGAACTGCCGATCGGTGTGAAGCTAAAAGTGAAATTGTCACGCACCAAATCCTGTACCATGTAAAGAATTTGATATAGCTCATCTTTTATAGGCTGAGCTTGTTTTTTGGTTACATACCTAAAGTCATGCATTATGGTTTCTCCTTAAGATTATCTCCCTAACCGACCATCTAACCTGAGTTAAATCATTATATTATACTACAATAATATCATTTGTCAAGGATTATTTCTGGGGGTTATCTTTTGCTAATTTTATCTGATTATTATACTCTCAACCTAACAAAATTTGTATCGCAATAGGCAGAGAAAAAGGCTGGAACGGTATGAAAAATCCTCTGAAGCACTCGGTTTCAGAGGATTTTTGGTCGGAGTGGCGAGGCTCAAACTCGCGGCCTCCGCATCCCAAATGCGGCGCGCTATCAACTGCGCTACACCCCGATAGTTATTAAATTGTGGTCGTGTAAGTGGTCAAATCTGTGGTCAAAAGTTTTTTGCCGAAACACACGGCGGCGGAAAAGCGAGGAAACGCGAGAAAAACGGAGATTTTGTGAGCTTTCGGCGGTCGGCTCATGAGGCGGTCACACGCTCCCAAAGCAAGCGGGTAACCGTTACCCTACATCCAGATAAATATGTTCACGCCGAAAGAGCGTGAACATATTATATCAAAACATTTACCGATTGTCAATATCAGGCGGGAATTTCTCTATGATAATTATTTTGCAATAAATTTATCCGCTTCCTGTCTGATGATATTTATATAAGCGGGGTCGGTATTTTCCGGCGCAAAGGTAACATCTGCGGCATTTCTGCCTGTAAAGAATTTAAACCATACAAGGCCGACGGCATATCTGCCGTAATCGAGCGACATATGAAAACCGTCACGGCAAAGGGAAGTGCCTCCGTTTTTGTAATCAAACGGCGGGATGGCACGCAGATGCTGAATGAAATCTCCCGAACCGATTATCGGAAGCGAATGCTTTTGCGCCGCCTCCGAGCTTGCTTCCACGATGGCGTGATACATATTCATCTGATTTTTCAGGTAATATGGAAAATTTCCGTGAGCGGAATCTATCTCATAAGCCCATGTTCTGTGAAAAGCAATCTTTGCCTTGGGACAGGCGGCTTTTACGGTATCGAGAACCTCTGTGAGATATGGCTCATAAGTTTCAATTTTTCCCGACAAACCGCTGACCTGCTGAACCGTCACATAATCCCATTCCTCACGTGCAAGCGCATCGGGGATACTGATTTTTTCTATGCCGCGCGTATTTTCTTCATAATCATAGGCGTGCGCATTTTCGGTAATATTTTTTGCGTGCATTTCCAGACTGCAACCGCCGATATAAAGATTGCGGACGAAGAGATTTTCTCCGGCGGAGGCGGCAATATCCTGAAGATATCGTGTTGCATCCTGTGAAAAGCTGTTTCCTATGGCTAAAATTTTCATAAATATGTACTTCCTTTTTATTTCTTAACCGAGAGAAGTTCACGCACTTCCTTTGCCTTGCCGCAGGTCATTGCGCCCTCACTGCAGGTGCCGCGCAGGCATGCGGGTCCCGCGTTTTTAAAAAGATTAGGTGCGACATCACGAACAAGCATAAGCATTTCTCTTGCCAGTGCGCGAATTTCCCACTGGGCGCGTTCACAGCAACGCAGAGTAAAGAAATTATAGAGCGAGCGGACATTCATCGTCATTATGATTTTTGTATCGCAGGCACCGGGAAGAACAAAGCGTGCATCTTCATTTGCAAGCTTTTCTGCGGCGCGACGGGCAGATTTTTCGTCCTTACCCTCGGAGATGAGGCGCTTAGTATGTGCCTCTGTCAGCATGGTGCGCAGGCTTTCATAATGGCGTGCGTCCTCCTCCATGGCGGCGATAAATTCCGCCTTGGCTTCCGGTATTTTTTCTATTTCGGGCGGCAGGATATAATCGAAATTTGCCTTTGAAACATACCGCTGGCTCTGCACGGAATATGAAGCTATTCTGTGTCTTGTTATCTGCGCGAGCAGCGTTCTCGAAACACCCTCTATGCCGAATGTAAACGAAGCGTGTTCCACAGGGCTCTCATGACCGAGGCTTGTCAGCATATCGAGAAAGCTTTCGGTTTTTTCGGGAGTGAGGTTATCGAGCAGATCGTCTATATTGCTTTTTGAATAGCAAAGCTTTGCCGCCGCCGCGACGATTTTATCCGCATTCGGTGTATAGGCGAGAAGTTCAACATGCATTTTTCTTTTCCTCTTTTCTTTTTTTGTTTTTGTATTTATATGTGCCGAAAATAAATTTCGGTATTTTCATCATTCTTGGGAGGCGCGAGGGCTGGCAGAGAAGCCGCCATAGCCACTCAAGCCGCATGGCTATAAAGGCTTTCGGTGCGCGTTTTGCCGTGCCCGCATAAATATCGAGGCTTCCGCCGAGGCAGAGAAGCAGGGAAGCGCGGAGCTTTTTTCTGTTTTTATATACCCATATTTCCTGCGCGGGCGAACCGAGGCAGACATAGAGAATATCGGTTTTTGTTTTGTTTATCGCGTCGATAACGTCATCGTTTTCCGCTCCGTTTTTATCAAAATATCCGTCGTGAAAACCGACAATATTCAGCCCCGCGTACCTTTCACGCATCTTTTGTGCCGCAGTAGCCGCAACATCGGGTTTTCCTCCGAGAAAATAAACGCTATAGCCGTTTTTTGCCGATAGCGCAAGTATTTCCTCACCGAATTCCACGCCGGCTATTTTTTCCTTTATCGGCGTGCCGAGGATTTTAGCGGCGAGGAGAACACCGGCGCCGTCCGGCAGTATAAGCTCCGCCGAGGAAACGATATTGAGTATTTCCTTTTCCTCAATGCATCTTTGCAAAATCTCCGCATTCGGTGTATGAACGACGGTCTGCCTTTTTTCGTATATTGCGCGTTCTGCCACCGAGACGGCATCGGAAAAGGTGATACTGTCAAAAGGTATGCCGCGTATATCCGTTTTTTCCAGAATAATCACATCCAATTTTTACTTTCTTCTATATCATATCACATTTAAGGGAAAAAAACCATAATTTTTTGAAAAATATCGCAGAAATTTCAAAAAGATTTGAAGTTAAAATATTGAAAAGAAGGAAATATTATGATATAATATTTAATATTTATTATGATTTGGAGCGTATATGAAGAGAGCTGTATACTGCCTTTATCCGATATGTACAAATTGCTATCTGATTTCCGACGGAGGAGAGTGTGCCGTCATTGACCCTGCGTCCTCAGCGGAGCTTCTGCGCGACGAGATAGAGAGAACCGGCGCTAAGCTGAAATACATCCTGCTCACGCACGGGCATTTCGATCATATCGGCGGCGCTGACGGTCTGAAAGCCTGTTTTCCCGAAGCGAAAATAATGATAAGCGCAGATGACGCCGCGATGCTTTCCGACCCGAGGATGAACGCATCCGCTCTTTTCGGCGGTGAAAGTGTTTTCTGCCTTTCAGACTATGAGACGGTGGCGGACGGCGATATACTTATGCTCGGAAATGAGAAAATATCAGTTATGGCAACGCCCGGGCATACAAAAGGCTCGCTTTGCTATATCTGCTCCGATGCCGTTTATACGGGCGATACGCTCTTTGACGACGGCTACGGCAGAACCGACCTGCCGAATGCAGCACCGGAGAAGATTGAGGCTTCCGTTTCGCGCATAAAGCGTATGTACGGTGGAAAAGCCGCATTCCCGGGGCACGGAGAAAGCTTCATAATATAAGAATCAACCGAAAGGAAATATAAAGCTATGGATTACAACTATCTTGCAGAATTACTTTTCCCCGATGTTACGGAAACACCGGAGGATATGGAAAAGCGCTTTCCGAAAAGAGAGCTTCCCGAGGGGGCTGTTGTTTCGAGAATGGCACCCAGCCCCACAGGCTTTGTCCATCTCGGCAATCTCATGCAGGGACTTACCTCCGAGCGCCTCGCCCATCAGAGCGACGGTATAATGTATCTGCGCGTTGAGGATACGGATGCAAAGCGCGAGGTAAAGGGAGCGACGGAAACGCTTATAGAGATGCTTTCGCACTACGGTATTTTCTTCGATGAGGGTGCGGCTCTCGATGAAAACGGGAAAATATACGACAAGGGAATATACGGACCCTACAAGCAGAGCCGGCGTGCTGCCATCTATCATGTGTACGCAAAAAAGCTTGTGAAAGAGGGGAAGGCTTATCCCTGCTTCTGCACAGAGGAGGAGCTTGAGCGTTTTCATGCCGAGCAGGAAGCCGAAAAAGCCAATTTCGGCTACTACGGCAAGTGGGCAAAGTGGAGAGACCGCCCGATAGAGGATATCGAAGCGGAACTGAAGGCGGGAAAGGAATGGGTACTCCGCTTCCGCAGTACGGGAAGCATAGAGCATAAATTCAAGTATCACGACCTCATCAAGGGCGATGTGGACATCACTGAAAACGATATAGACCATGTGCTCTTAAAGAGCGACGGCATACCGACATATCATTTCGCACATGCGGTGGACGACCATCTGATGGGCACGACTCATGTTGTACGCGGAGACGAATGGCTCGCAAGCCTGCCTTTCCATATACAGCTTTTCGCCGCGCTCGGTCACAAGTTGCCGAAATATGTTCACATAGGCACGCTTATGAAAATGGACGGAAATTCCAAGCGCAAGCTTTCCAAGCGCAAGGATCCTGAGCTTGCTCTCTCGTATTACAAATCCGAGGGATATCCCACGGAGAGCGTTGTCGAATATATAATGACTATCCTCAATTCCAATTTTGAGGACTGGAGAAGAGCAAATCCCGACGCGCCGCTGGGCGATTTCAAATTCACCACAAAGAAGATGAATGCCGCAGGCTCGCTCTTTGACCTTGCCAAGCTCTGCGATGTTTCCAAAAATATAATCTCGCGCTGGAGCGCAGAAAAGGTTTACGAGGAGACGGCAGAGTGGGCAAAGGAATTTGACAGTGAATTTTACGGTGAATTTACTGCGAATCCCGATTTTACCAAGGCTGTGCTCGCCATAGGCAGAGGCGGAAGCAAGCCGCGCAAGGACTTTGCCGTATGGAGTGAAGTCAAGGGCTATATGGGCTTCATGTTTGATAAGTATTACAATGCAGAAGGCGAATATCCGCAGGGCTTCGAGTCCTCGCTTATCGCCGATGTGCTGAAGACTTATCTTGCTGCTTACAGCTCCGAGGATGACCAGAGCGCATGGTTTGACAAGATGAAGGATGTGGCGGAGAAATTCGGCTTTGCCCGCGAGATGAAGGAATACAAGGCAAATCCCGATGCATACAAGGGAAGTATCGGCGATATCAGCTCGTTTGTACGCGTGGCGATAACAGGCAAGCAAAATGCGCCCGACCTTTACACGGTGATGAAAATTCTCGGCGAAAACAAGTCGAGAGAGAGAATAGAAAAACAGATAGAAAGACTGGGAGGCTAATATGACAGACAGACCGAAATTTCCGAAGCGCGCGCTGATAACGGCGGGCATGCCTTACGGAAGCAAGGAGCTTCACTTCGGGCATGTGGGCGGCGTTTTCGTTCATGCAGATGCTTTCGCGCGCTTTCTGCGCGACAGAATAGGAAAAGACAATGTTATTTTTGTTTCGGGCACGGACTGCTACGGCTCGCCTATCGTCGAGAAATACAAGAGTCTTACGGCAGACGGCTCCTTCAAGGGCAGTATCTTGGACTTTGTGCAGTACAATCACGACAAGCAGGCACAGACGCTGGATGATTATCTCATCAGCCCCTCGCTTTTTGCGGCAAGCGCACTCGGCGAGAGCGGAAAAATCCACACGGAGTACAGCGCGGAATTTTTTGAGAAGCTGGCGGAGTCCGGCGCACTTATACGCCTTTCCACAAAGCAATTTTATGATGAGAAATATCAGACATTTCTCAACGGCAGACAGGTCACGGGAAGATGCCCTATAGAGGGCTGTAAATCAGAGGTCGGCTATGCGGACGAATGCTCGCTCGGTCACCAGTATTTCCCCGAGGAGCTGATAGCACCCGTGAGCACGCTTTCCGGCGAGCGCCCCATACTGAAAAATGTCGAAAACTGGTATTTCGACCTCGAGAAATACATGAACTTCCTGATAAAAATGATGGATGAAAAGGATGCGACGGAAAATCTCCGCAAGACAACATCTCTTGCCTGCCGCGAATTTCTCAAAAATCCGATAATTTATGCAAAGCTTGATGATGCCGATGCGATAAAGGAAAAGCTTGCATCGTTCCCGTGCAGATACGAGGAAGAGGAATCACGCAAGATGCTCCGCATAATCTTCGATAAGCTCACAGACAGGGAAGCGGCTTGCGAGGCTCTCTCGGAGGCGCAGATACGCTTCCGTACAGGAAAAACCCTCGTGCCTTTCCGCCTTTCAGGCAATATCGACTGGGGTGTTCCCGTTCCCGAAAAGGACGGCATAAAGGGACTCACCTTCTGGGTATGGCCCGAGTCGCTCTGGGCACCTATCTCGTTTACGCAGACATATCTCGAGAGTATAGGACACAGCCGCGACGAATGGAAAGACTACTGGTGCGATGACGACGCGATAGTTTATCAGTTCATCGGTGAGGACAATATCTATTTCTATCACCTTGCCGAGATGGCTATGTTTGAGGCGATAAACGAAGCGGGCGGCTATGATAAGAAATTCAAAATGCCGAGAATAATCGCAAACAAGCATCTGCTTTTCTTTGATAAAAAGGCAAGCAGCAGCGGCAAGATAAAGCCGCCGATGGCAAGCGAACTGCTGAAATACTATTCTGCAGAGCAGCTTCGTGCGCACTTTCTCGGACTGGCGCTCGGACTTTCCAATGCGCCTTTCCAGCCGAAGGTTTATAATCCGAATGCGGATGAAAAGGCACCGGATCCCGCCTGCGGCGAATGGAACATGTTCACAAATATTCTCAACCGCGCCACGAGAACACTTTTCTATTCGTTCCAGAAGTATAATGAGGAAAATCAGGCGATACCGCGCGGTGCAGTCAGCCCCGGTGTAAAGGCGGCGGCAGACGCGGCTATAGTAAAATATGAAAATCACATGGCAAATCAGAGCTTCCATCAGGTTATATACACGCTCGATGAATATTTCCGCCTGATAAATAAGGAGATTTCCGCTTCTTTCAAGCAGGTCGGCGATAATTTCAGCAAGGAGGCTTTCAACCGTGCTGTTATCGACGCTGTGCACATGGTAAAGACAGCAACGGTGCTTGCACATCCGATAGCGCCGAAGTCCACAGAGGCTGTGATGAAATTCATGAATATGCCCGACGAGGTATTCTCATGGGACAATATCTTTGACAGCGTGGACAAGATAACGGAAGAGGGACATAAATTCAGTTTCCTTGAGCCGAGAAGCGATTTCTATACCAAGCCGGAGTGGCAGTATTGAGGTGGCATATGAATATTGAAAAAACGATAATGGAACTTGAAAAGCACCATATGCAGGTGTATTTTGTCGCAAATGCGGCTGAGGCGAAGGAAAAGGTGCTTTCGCTTATTCCCGCAGGGGCGACGGTGGCAAACGGCGGCAGTATGACGCTGGTCGATTCCGGCATACTTGACGCAGTGAAGAGCGGAGAATACAGATATCTCGACAGAAATATGCAAGGGCTATCCGAGAATGAAAAGAACATGCGTCTCGGCGAGATAATGACCTGCGATTACTTCCTCTCAAGCTCAAATGCGATAACGGAAAGCGGCGAGCTCTACAATGTGGACGGCACATCAAACCGCGTGAACGCTTTGCTCTACGGACCGAAGAATGTGATAATCGTGGCCGGAATAAACAAGATTGTTCCCGACCTTGAAGCTGCTGTGCGCAGAGTAAAGGAGATAGCCGCGCCGAAAAACTGCAAACGCCTGAACTGCAATACCTACTGCTTTCACAAGGGGCATTGCGTTTCACTTGACCGCGGCGGCGATATGGCTGACGGGTGTGACAGCGATGTGAGAATCTGTTGCAACTACACCGTGATGGCATCACAGCGTCTGCACGACAGAGTTAAAGTAATCCTCGTAAATGAAGAACTCGGATATTGATGATAATTTAAGATAAAACAACTCCCTCGGCGAGCCGCCGGGGGAGTTGTTTTATCAACTATTTATTTTAGCACTGTAAATTTTATCAAAGGGAAGCGGGGAATAGGAGAGTTTTGCCTTTCGCAAGCCTTCTACGCCCATATCCTCCTCGCGATTTGCATAGAGCGCTGTCGGAAACGCTTCGGTGATAAACCGCTGATTTACCACGGTATATGCGCCCTCGATATCGCGGTGCGCCTTTTCAACATGGATAAGTGCCGTATCGCCGTTTATCATCTCGCCTATTGTATATGCCGCTATATTGCCGTCGGCATAGAGTACGCCGGCGGTCAGCCCGAGCGCGTCGAAATTTTCATAGAGCTTGTCTATCGCGGCATCTTCATCTACGAGCATAGTCTTGTTTTCTTCAAGCGCGGGATCATCGCGAAGCGCAAGAATTGCCGCTTCAAGCTCCGCCTTGTTTTCGGATGAAATCATATCAAAGCGGCTTTCATATGTAGCTTCGAATTTGTTTATGTGATTTCTCTTGGCGTGGAGTGCCTTGCCGGAAAGTGTGCGGAGCTTTTCCGCCTCGTAAATATACTCAAAGAGGTCGCGTTCCTCCGATATTTCGGCTTTTTCGCCGAATATGGCATTCAGCTTGTCTGTATCGCCCTTTTTCAGATAAGTGAAAATGATATCGGGATATTCCGCTTTGAGCGCGAAAACCGTATCGCAAAGAGCGGAATCATCGCCGCCCACAGGCATATACGAGAAGCGCTTGCCGCTGACGGAATTTATTCCGACGACGCAAAGAAAGCCGTTTATCACGGCGTATTCGAGCTTGTCCTCCGCCTGCCACATGAGCATATTGGAGAATGATTCATAGGAAGAAATTTTTCTCCCACCGTAATACTTTTCAAAGAGCTGTTTATCTTCGATTGAAATTTGCCTGAAATTTTGCATAAATAAAAAAATACCCGTGTTTCATTCTGTAGTTTTCTATATTTTACCATGCTTTGTCATTATTTGCAAGATATTTTTCCGAAATATTCAAATCACTTGACAAATCGGGTGCCGATAGGTATAATATATTATGAAGTAAAATTTACCGAAAGGATATGATGATATGCCTACACCTGTAGAAGGAAAATATCTGATATACAAGGGCAAGCCTCTCGTTCGCGAAAAGAATGTAATATGCTATGGCGACATGAGCGAGAAATGCTACCTTTTTCTCATGATACTCTCAAATAAAAAAGAAAACGGGATAGAAGTACCCGACAGAATACTCATTCAGATACTCAGCACCGATGAAAAGCAGAGGATTATAAAGCAGGGTGAAAAATCCGGTCTCTATAATGCGCTTGATATCGGTATGGTATGGCTTGAAAGAGCACTCGCAGCAGAATGAAACAAAACGGCAAAAAGCTCCTTGGAAACCAAGGAGCTTTTTTTGTATAGAGAATTCCGACGAAGGAGGAGCTCTTACGAAAACCACCCGCTAAGCGGGTGGTTTTCGTAAGAGGCTTTTGCCGATGAGCAATCCCGCCGCAGCGGTGGCTCCCTTGTGCAAAGGGA
>OGOZ01000984.1_pt1 | contig 17230 bp, 14 predicted proteins | sample 1552801 | NCBI WGS metagenome assembly OGOZ01 (sample SAMEA2580196, study PRJEB22360) | human gut metagenome | biome: human gut; feature: human-associated habitat; material: faeces | place: Denmark | collected 2008/2010 | reverse complement strand
CGGTGCCCAAGTGCTGGAACTGCAGGCCAAAGAGCCTACGGCAGGCACCAAGGGGTTTTGGTGGTGCGGCCGGTGGGGGATGCATCGCTGGGCCATGGATATACAGCCCATACCGGAGAATCTGAGCCAATATGCCCATGTGACTTTGTGTGCGCCCATCTGGGTATTCAGTCTGTGCGGGCCTATGCGAACCTTTTGCCGGGAGGTTCGGGGCAAGCTTCGGGAAGCGGACTATATCCTTCTGCATCATACCCGCAGCAGCTATAAAAATGCCGCTCGGGAAATGGATTCGCTGCTGGGGCTGCATGGCACGGGGCTGAAAAGTATCTGCTGCCGCAAGGGACGCTTTATGGAAATAAAGACATTTACGGATAAGGAGTTTTAGCAAAAATGAAAAGAAAAGGGATGGCAGTCATCCTTCTGTGCATGCTGATGCTGGTGGGATTGGGCTGCAGAAACAATACCATGTACAGCCGGGTGGTGAGCAATGACAGGTATTATCTCAAGCTATTTCCTTTGAACGGGATCATGGGAGAGACTTATACGCTGCAGGCGGGAGATGAGATCCATGTATCCATCCAAAAGCAGGAAGGAAAGATGGATATTTCCGTGGGTATCCCCGGGGAGACGCCGCTATACACGGGCAACGATGCGGATACGGCCACGTTTATTCTGTCGGTCCCTGCCGACGGCGATTATGTGATCTCCGTGATCGGGCAGCAGGCTCGGGGCGGGTTGGAATTTACCATGGTGCGGAGCCATTGATCTTTTGATAAAATATGTGGGAGGGAAAAATGAAAAAGCATGTTTTGTTTCTGACGGCACTGTCCCTGATGAGTTTGCCGCTTTTTGGCTGCGGCGGCTTTTGGAACAAGAACAGCGTGCATACCAGAGCGAATGAGCAGACAGACCATTATAACGCAGGTGCCTTCACCTATGCGGCAGATCAGGTAGAAAAGGTAGAGGTGAACTGGGTATCCGGTTCCGTCACCCTGAAGGAGAGTAAGGAGAACACCCTTTCGGTCAGCGAGACGGGCTCTCTTTCCGAAAAACAGCAACTGCAGTGGCTTCTGGAGGACGGAGTGCTGTACATCCGTTTCTGCGCTTCCGGATATGTAGGGGCTTTTCCTCCCAACAGCAAAGATCTGACCGTGGAGCTGCCTGCGGGTGTAACGCTGACGGTGGATTCTGTCAGCGGCTCCATTGAAGTGGGCAGCCCTACATTGGAGGAAGCGGAATTGAGTACCGTATCCGGCAGTATCCGGGGCAAGGGCATCGAGGCTAAGGAAATTCAGCTGAAAAGTATCAGCGGCAGCATCCGACTGGACAGCCTGAAAGCACAGGAAGAGGTACAACTGGAGAGTACCTCCGGCTCCATAGAAACGGAAACTTTGGAGGCACCCGAAATAGAGGTTGATACCGTCAGCGGTTCTGTTCGTCTGGGGCTGAAGGGATGCAAAAAGGCTGTGCTTGACTCTACCAGCGGTTCGTTGTATGTAAAGCTTCTGGAAGGGCAGGGCGTTGCCGTGACATATAAGAGCACCAGTGGCAAACTCCATGCCGACAGCTACCGGATGGAGCAGGGCAGGATGCTCTTCGGGGATGGTTCATGCACATTGAAGGCCCGGACAGTCAGCGGCAGCCTGACAGTAGAATAAAAAGCGTTACGAAAAAATAGGGAAGCGGAAAGGCACCCTTTTTGGGGAGGCCTACGTAGCGAACTGTGCCGCCTGCGGACGGGAGCGGAACATGCAAGGGTACCTTTTACGTTTTTTTGCACGTATTCTGCTGCATTTTACTTAAAACCACGCAATCATGGACATTGGATTGCGTGGTTTTGTTCTGTCAATCACGATTGAAAAAGTACGGCTATTTTTGAGGAAGGATTTTCGCTGCAATTGCGTCAGGGACAGTAGCCGCTTTCCGTAAAACAAAACGAAATGGATCATGAGCTTCGGCTTACCATGTTCCTAATTTGTGCGCATGATTAAAACATATAAGCACCCGTCGAAGTGCTTCACGGATGCTTATATTATAAATACCAAATTTCAATCCACTTGCATGATGCAAGACTTTTACATTATATCAAATGAGACGAAAAAATCAATTGCAAAAGAAGCTTGCGTGTTTTTCGAAATATATAATAAATACCAAGAAAAAATATTGCATTATTTTAATTGTGCTGATATACTTGAATTACAGAAAGTCGTTTAGTACGACTGCTTTCTGAAAAAACGAAAGCTGGTGACACGAATGGCATATTATGCACACAAGCGGGAAACGGCGGACGGACAGATTATTTGGCAGACGGTTTGGGAACACTTGACAGGCACGGCGCAGCGGGCGGGAGAGTGCCTGCGCCCGGTCGGATTGGAAAATGCAGCGTATCTTGCCGGTATGCTGCATGACATTGGAAAGTTCACAACAGCGTTTCAGCAATATCTTGCTGAGGGAGACAGCAGCATGCGGGGACGTGTGATACACAGCTTTCAGGGCTGCCGGTATCTTCTGGAACAATTTCATCTTGAAACTGATCCTGATTGCTCCATCATGACGTCCGAGTTGCTTGCGTTTGCTGTTGGCGCGCACCATGGGTTGTTTGACTGCGTGGATCCCACGCGGCGGATTGGACTGAAGTATCGCTATGAGATGCAGGGTATTTCCTACGAAGAGTCTGTGCAGGGCTTTTTTGCGCAGGAGATTTCCCAGCAGGAAGTAGAGCGGCTTTTTTCTGCCGCGATGGAGGAGATCAATCGAATCGTTGAATCATTGGAGGAAAACTACGCCGACGATCAGGCGTATTTTTTTGTAGTCGGGCTGATGGCACGGTTGCTTCTGTCTGCAGTGATAGAAGGCGACCGACAGGATACAGCGGCGTTTATGGACGGGTACATGCCGCAGAACTTGCCGGAGGACATGACGCCTATCTGGTCGGCGCGGCTTGCCTATCTGGAAGAAAAGATGCAAAAGCTCCCGAGTGATGGAGGGATCGCAAACGCGCGACGACAGATTTCCGAAGCGTGCAGAGCGTTTGCGGACAAGCCATCCGGTATTTACCGGCTGAACGTCCCAACAGGTGGGGGAAAAACACTCAGCTCTTTGCGGTATGCGTTGGCGCATGCGAAGCGGTTCAATAAAAAACGTCTGATTTTCACCTCGCCGCTGCTGTCGATTCTGGAACAGAATGCAGGCGTTATCCGTACGTTTGTTGGAGAGGATCGGCTGATCCTGGAGCATCATTCCAACTTTGTGCAGACAGAAGCGCTTCGGGATGCGCTTGACGAGCGGGAATTGCTGGTGCAAAACTGGAACGCACCAATTATTCTGACATCGCTGGTCCAACTGCTGAACACCCTGTTCGATGGAAAAACAACATCTATTCGAAGATTTCAGGCGCTTTGCGATAGCGTTATTGTGATCGATGAGGTTCAGACCATACCGGTTAAGCTGCTGTCACTTTTTAATCTTGCCATACAGTTTTTGAGCGAGCAGTGCGGTGCGACAATCGTTTTGTGCTCGGCAACACAGCCGTGCCTGGAAAAAGTGACACATCCGCTGCGGCACACGCCGGAAGACATCGTGTCATATGATAAAGTGCTCTGGGCGGCCTTTCAAAGAACAGAACTTCAGCTGATCGGCGGCTGCCGGTTGGACGAACTGCCCGATCTTATCCGCGCGCAGATGAAAACGACGGATAGCCTGCTGGTGGTATGCAACAAAAAGAGTGAGGCGGCATATCTGCTGAAACACACCCGTTCGGCGGAATATCGGAGCTTTCATCTTTCGGCGGCAATGTGTATGCGGCATCGACGTGATGTGTTGTCTGAATTACAAGCTGCGCTCGCACGGGGCGAAAAGGTCCTCTGCATCGCCACGCAGGTTATTGAGGCTGGGGTGGACATTTCGTTTGCAACGGTTTTGCGGTTTATCGCCGGAATGGACAGTGTTGTGCAGGCGGCCGGCCGCTGCAACCGCAACGGGGAATCGGAAACGCTGCGCCCGGTATATGCGGTGAACTGCACAGATGAAAAACTTGGCATGCTGCGGGATATACAGCGCGGTAAGGATGCTACGCTGGAACTAATGGATGCATTTGGAGCGTCACCGAAGCGCTTTGATGACAGTCTGTTTTCGGATGCATCCATTCGATATTATTACTGCGCATTGTACCGGGACATGGCGGCAGGCGAACAGGATTATTACGTTCGGGAGCAAAAAACAACACTTCTCGATTTAATGGCGGTGAATGAAAAATATGCGGATGTACGCTGCAGTGATGTATCCTCCTTTTTCCTGCGGCAGGCATTCAAAACGGCGGGGCAGTATTTTTCCGTATTTGAGGAGGATACAACAGACATTCTGGTACCGTATGGGGACGGCAGGCGACTTGTGGCGGAGTTGTGTTCGGAGCGGTGTAAATATGATGCAGCGTATCGCACAGCTGTGCTTAAAGAGCTGAGTCAGTATTCTGTCAGCGTATATCAGTATCAGAAGACACAGCTGGAAAAGGCGCAGGCGTTGGTTCCGATCTGCGAAGGATGTGCACTATTACTGGCAGAAGGATTTTATGATGCTGATGTGGGCTTAACCGCAGAGCTAAATTCGCTCGGAGTTTTGGAGGTGTGAGGTGAAGAACACGAAGTATGACAACATTGTGGAATTTCAGGTGAGCGGCAGTTACGCCCTGTTCTCGGATCCCATCGTGCGGATTGGCGGCGAGAAGTGTTCCTATCAGGTGCCGACCTATGAGGCGCTCAAAGGCATTTTGAACTCAACGTACTGGAAGCCGACATTTACATGGGTCATAGATGCGGTTCGAGTGATGAACCCTATCCAGATGGAAACGAAAGGGATTCGCCTGATCAAGTACGGCGGCGGAAAAACTGATTTGAGTTACTATACCTATCTGAAGAACTGCCGCTATCAGGTGCGCGCGCATTTTGAATGGAACGAAAACCGCCCGGAGTTGATCGCAGACCGAAACGAAAACAAACACCATCAGATTGCCAAAAGGATGATCTGTAAGGGGGGGCGCCAGGATATATTTCTTGGGTGCCGGGAATGTCAGGGGTATGTAGAGCCGTGTGTGTTCGGCGAAGGGACGGGCGCTTACGATGAAACACCAGAGCTGGCGTTCGGACTGATGTACCACGGCATTACTTATGCAGACGAGGCATATTCCGAAGAAACAAAAGGGAAAATGACCGTGCGGTTTTGGGATCCGGTGATGAAAAACGGCGTTATCACCTTCCTGACGCCAGAACAATGCGTACAAAACAAAACAATCTGCAACATGGACATGAAGCAATTCGGCGCAGAACTGCATAATTTCTCAGGTTTGAAAGAATTTGATGAGGTGACGTGATGGGACTTTTGCAAAAAGCGGTGGAAACGTATGATGCAAATGCCAACTTGATCGGAATATATCAGGCGGGGCGTGATCCGCTTGCGCCAATCGGACATATTCTGACAAGTGCAGGCATTGAGATCACTCTGAACGGACAGGGTGCGTTCCTGTCAGCACGGAAGGTGGAAAAAACGGAGCCCAAAATACTGATTCCCGTTACGGAGGAATCCAGTGGGCGTACTCATGAGCCTGTAGCACATCCACTTTGCGATCAGCTGAAATATGTGGCATCTGCCAACGAAAGGGCACATGCACTTTATTTGCAGACACTGTGTGCATGGATGGAGTCTCCGCATTCGCACCCCTTCCTGCGGCCCGTGTTCTCCTACGCAGCGGGAGGATCGATCCTTGATGACCTGACGGGTGCCGGCATTCTGGATTCGGCAGAAGGGCATGATGAAAAACTGATGGTTTGCTGGCGTGTTCATGGCTTTGAGGACGAGGAACCCGCCTGCTGGAAAAACAGAAATTTATTCGCTTCGTTTGCCGCTTACTATTGCGGCAGCCTCTCCGAGCGGGACAGTGCGCTTTGTATGATCGAGGGGAAGGAAGAGCCAATCGCAGTGCAGCATCCGAAGGGGGTCATTCCTGTAAACGGAAACGCAAAACTGATCTCCGCCAATGATACGAGTGGCTTTACCTACCGCGGGCGTTTTGCGGAAAAGTGGCAGGCAGCGACCATTGGATACGTTGCCTCACAGAAGGCGCATAATACCATACGCTGGCTGGCTTCCGATCAGGGTGTGCGCGAGTTTTCCGGAAATCGCATTTTCCTGTGCTGGAATCCGCAGGGCGAAGCACTTCCAAAACCAATGCGTAAACTGCGTGGTGCAGAGACTGCAGCACTATGGAAACCGAGCGATTACCGAGAACGGCTTAAAGGCACGTTGCTGAGTTTTCGGAAGGATCGACAGCTCAATGACATAGACTCTGCGGTTCTTGTAAGCTTTGACGCGGCAACGACTGGGCGTCTTTCCATTACATATTATAATGAACTCTCGCTCAGTACGTTTTTAGAGCGGATGCAGATGTGGGATGCGCATTGCTGCTGGTATGAGGGAAAGTTTGGCATTCAGGCGCCGAATCTGTTTGAAATCGTGGAATGCGCATTCGGCACACAGCGCGCAAACGGTCGTTTGGAGACTGATGATCGAATCCAGCGGCAGCATTTGCAGCGACTGCTGAACTGTAAAGTGAGCGGCGGCGTATTCCCACAGGATATTGTAAAGGCGCTGGTGGAGCGGGCATCCATGCCGCTCGCCTATAATAAAGCGGTTTGGAGACAGATTCTGCACGCCGCTTGCTCCACAATTCAAAAGTATCGATACGACACAAAACAGGGAGGCGATGAAATGGCTTGGGAATTGGATAAGAGAGACCGCAGCTTTCAGTATGGCAGACTTTTGGCGGTCATGGATTGTGCGGAACAGGACTATTACCGAAAAACGCAGGAGGATCGGCAAACGAACGCGATCAAGTTTATGAGCGAGTTTCGTCAGAGACCGTTCTTTGTATACGAACGGATCAACCGCCACCTGCACCAAGCGTATCTGAATCGTGTGGAACCATGGCAGGCAAAGCGATACGAACGCTTGAGCGGTGAGATCATAGGGATCATACGGGAATTTCCGGAGGAGGAGTTGAACAAACCGTTGTCTGATCTCTACTTGATGGGTTATGAACTGCAAAGAAACGCTTTTTTTGCAAAGAACAAAACAAACGAAACAAATAAGGAGGAATAAGTATGGCGGCATTAGAGCATAAGATTGATTTTCTGGCACTGGTATCTGTGACAAAAGCAAACGGAAATGGAGACCCACTGAATGGAAACCGTCCCAGAGTAGACTATAACGGTATCGGAGAGATCTCCGATGTGTGCATCAAACGGAAAATCCGCAATCGGATGCAGGACATGGGTCATGCGATCTTTGTGCAGTCGGACGATCGCTGTGACGATGGCTTTAAGAGCCTGAGCGAGCGTGCAGCGGCAGCGACCAAGGGAATCAAAGACCGGGATGCTTATGCACAGACCGCCTGCGAAAAATGGATGGATGTGCGTAGTTTCGGGCAGGTGTTTGCGTTTAAGAGCAATGAAAAGAGCGGCGTTTCGGTTGGAGTCCGCGGTCCTGTTTCCGTCCATCAGGCGGTCAGCGCTTCTCCGGTCGAAGTGGAGTCGCTCCAAATCACCAAGAGTGTTAACGGAGAACCGGGCGAGAAACGCGCCTCCGATACCATGGGAATGAAGCATTTTGTACGCTTTGGATTGTATGAGGTCAAAGGATCCATCAATGTCCGTTTGGCGGAGAAAACAGGTTTTTCACAGGAAGATGCACAGGTCCTGAAGGAGTGCCTGCGGACGCTGTTTGTAAACGATGCTTCCTCGGCGCGTCCAGAAGGTTCAATGGAAGTTGTAAAACTTTACTGGTGGCAGCACAATTGCAAAGACGGCCAGTATTCTTCTGCAAAGGTGCATCGCAGTGTTCATGTTATGGCAAAGAATACGGCAGCAATTCCGAACAGCATAGAAGATTATACGATCACGCTTGATGAATTGCCCGGTTTGATGCCAGAGATCATTGAGGGAATGTAAGCGAATACAGCGACGCAAGACGGAAGCAATCAGAAAAGCTGGTTTGTACCGCAGAGAGACGTGCAAAAAGCAAATCATTGCGGGGCAGTACAGGGTGCTGTCCCGTAATGATCGAATACGGACAGTGTAATTTATCTGTTTATTGAAGAACAAAAGTGTATTGTGCATTTACGGCCTCTTACTTCTGTGGGATATGAATTGAAATTGTCATTCCATGCAGTTGATTGTACTTACAGGTTCGTTTCAATCATATGAGATAGTAAATTAATGTAGTCAATTTAGAGTATTGTTCAAAGTTTTGCGGGTAAACGCCTCCCCCTGCAAACGTAGTGCTTATCTTACCGGCATACGATAGATATTCCCGCTTTTCTCCTTTATGCTGCCAAATGAAAGAAATTTTGGCCTGGGACATGGGTTGAAAACACTTGTCTTTTTTGTGTGGACGCTATATAATAGTATCCATAGTACGCAACGAGAGGGGAGTACCAATGACCGGTGGCAGCGACTATCTGATTGTAGACAAGCGGATCTTGCCCGATTATTATGAAAAGGTGGTGGAGGCCAGAGAGCTTATCCGCAGCGGCCGCACCAAGGATATCAGCGAAGCGGTAAAAACGGTAGGCATTTCCCGCAGCACTTATTATAAGTATAAGGACTATGTGTTCTGTCCCAGCGAAGTAAACATCAACCAGAAGGCAGTGATCTCCCTGATGCTCAGCCACGTGCAGGGGGCCCTCAGCGAACTGCTGGGGATGCTTTCCAAAGCTGGTGCCAATATCCTGACCATCAGCCAGACTTTGCCCATCCATTCCAAGGCCAATGTGGTGCTTTCGGTAGATATGTCCCGCATGGTGATCTCTATGGATGAGATGCTGGCGACTTTGGGGCAGGCCCGGGGGGCCAGCAACGTAGAGCTGGTAGCAGTGGAATAAGCACGTTCCGAATGAAAAAGAGGCCCGCCGGTGGGTGAAACCGACGGGCTGTTTTTTTGTGCAGACAGGGAATGAATGACGCAAAACGGCAAATAGGTATTCGAAAGCCGGTGCGTTATGCTTTCTGCCGTCGGAGAGACATACGGCGGATGCAGAACAGGGTTCCCAACATGAGCAGGATCCCCAAAGGCAGGCAGATATACCAGCTGCGGATGTATCCGGCCAGCAGATAGCATATAAAGGAAACTCCCGCAACGGTCATGGCATAGGGCAGCTGGGTGGATACATGAACCACATGGACACACTGTGCCCCGGCAGAAGCCATAATGGTGGTATCGGAGATAGGGGAACAGTGATCCCCGCATACGGCGCCGGCCATGCAGGCGGAAACGGAGATAATGGTGATGGGGCCGTCATTTCCGGAAAACACGCTCAGCACAATGGGAATCAGGATCCCAAAGGTGCCCCAGGAGGTTCCCGTAGCAAAGGAAAGACCTACGGCAATGAGAAATACCATGGCCGGAAGGAAGGATTCCAGGGTACCCGCCGTGCTTTCCACCAACTGCGAGATGAAGATCCGTGCCCCCAGACTATCGGTCATGGCCTTCAGGGTCCAGGCACAGGTAAGGATCATTATGGCCGGCACCATGGCGCAGAAGCCCTCGGGCAAGGACGCCATGCATTCTTTGAAGTGCAGCACCCGCCGCAGAAGGAAGAACACCACCGTAAAAAGAATGGTGGCAAAGGACCCATAGAGCAGGCCGATGGAAGCATCAGACTGGGAGAAGGCCTCTACAAAATTGCCGTATGCCTGACTTTCCCGGGTAAAATAACCGCCGGAGTAAAGCATTCCCAGCACGCAGGCCAGGATCAGAAAGGCTACGGGGATCACCAGATCCATAACCCTGCCTCGAGGATTCTCTCGGCAGGCGTCCGCCTGTTCTTCCAGAGCTTCGGTCATCTTTTCACCGATCCGGGCACGATCCTCGTAGATTTTCATGGGGCCGAAATCCATATCCGAACAGGCAATGTACACCATCATCACGATGGTCAACAGGGCATAGAAGTTGTAAGGAATGGCACTGATAAACAGGGAAAGACCGTTTTGTGCCCCGGCGCCCTTGGCAAACCCTGCTACGGCGGCTGCCCAGGAGGAAATGGGGGCGATGATGCATACAGGAGCGGCGGTGGCATCGATAAAGTAAGAGAGTTTGGCCCGGGAGATCTTCTGACGGTCTGTCAAAGGCCGCATGACAGAGCCTACGGTCAGGCAGTTGAAGTAGTCGTCAATAAAAATCAGCACGCCCAGGGCAATGGTGCACAGCTGTGCGCCGCGGCGGGTCCTGACGTGTCTGGCAGCCCAGCGGCCAAAGGCGGCAGATCCTCCGGCCTTGTTCATCATGGAAACCAAAGCGCCCAGCAGCACCAGAAACATCAGAATGCCTACGTTGTAGCTGTCGGAAAGACTGCCTACAAAACCGGTGGAAAACACATGGACCATAGTGCCTTCAAACCCGAAGTTGGCATACAGGAGGCCGCCCATCAGAATACCGATAAACAGGGAGGCATACACCTCCTTGGTGATAAGAGCCAGAACAATAGCTACCAGGGGCGGAACCAGACTCCAGATGGTGGCGTAAGCGGGCGTGTTCCGGCGGATGGCCGCAATAGCCTGACGGATGTGAACGGAAAAGTCCGGATCTGCAGAAAGATTATCACCGTACCCTTCCGCATAGGAAAGGGCAGAGTCCGGATCGGAAAAATCGTATTCTGAAGATTCTCCGTCTTTGGTAACGGTGAAGGAGTTTTCTTCTTCGCCCAAAGAGATAAGGGGCAGAAGCAGCAAAAAAATGAGGCAGATGAGTACCGGCAGCAAAAGCCGGCGGCGGGAATGGGTCAGCATGGTCTGTTTTCTCCTTTTGCTTAAATGCTGCGGCCCATGAAAAAGCCGCGCAAGCAAAGTACTTCCGCGGCAAAAAAACCATAAAAACAATATTGGTTCCTTCACGGTAGCGCTCCACTTATCACAAGTGACAGTCTGCGACATATTTTGCCGCAGCCCAACCCATTTTCAGCGGACCTGAGAATGGATTTCGGCGGAGCGCCCTTTTGCCGGCATCTGTTCCGGACGGGGTCCCGGCTACTTTTGCGTTCCGCGCCTCTACGTGTTGTGAGATATTTTAGTATATGATATACGAATTGTCAACGCTTTTTGCAATAAAAATGGCGCCGGAAGGGGAAGTCCGGCACCGGGTTTTCATTAACAGCAAGTTATTTGCTGGAAGGGATTTTCTTCAGCAGCATCATTACGGGGAAGGAGAGGATAATGCAAAGTACCAGCTCCACCAGCAGGTAGCCCCCGTTATAAGCCATGGAAGCCCACCAGCCGGAAAGAGTGGTGTAATCCCCAAAGAACACCGCACCGGAAATGGTGTGGCAGACAAACCGGCCCAGCACACCCACTACGCAGCCCAGCTGCAGATTCTTTGTGCATCCGGCCAGCCCCAGGCACATGAAAGCCAAAGGATAATCCAGAAGTACCTGGGCCCAATGATAGATCTCGGGCTTCTGGATGAACTGGAGCAGTCCGTAGGCCAGACCGCACAGCAGACCCTTTTTCCAGCCGTACATATGGGCATAGAGCATAATGGGCAGCATGGAGCAAAGGGTCACAGACCCGCCCAGAGGCATGGAGAAAAGCTTGATATAGGAGAGCACAAAGGCTACGGCGATGGCAACCGCACCAAACACCAGGGAACGAATATTGTCTTTCATAAGATCCTCCGTAAAATAAAATCGGCCGCCACAAAAGGACGGCCGAAACATTCCCCTATGCGCCGCTTCCTTCGATGGCATTATCCAACAGGTTCAAAGGGTACTTCTCAGCTAAGAGCCAGGCTCTTGGCGCCCCCGCGCTTGTAAATACAGAATAGCGTATTTCCCCGGCGTTGTCAAGAGCGTTTGCGGAGGCGGTCCGACCGGACTTCCAATGCTTTTTTAATGGGGCGTATATTGACCTTGCCTGTAAAAACAGGTAGAATAGGGCCATGAAGTACATTATTGCAATCATTAAAGGTATGCTTATCGGCCTGGCCATTCTGATCCCCGGGGTCAGCGGCGGTTCCATGATCCTGACCATGGGTATTTACGAACAGGCTATTTCCATCACCAGCCGGGATAAAAACGTCCGCCGCAAGGCCATTGTGTTTATGATCCCTTATGTGATCGGCATTGCGCTGGGCGTGCTGCTGCTTTCCGGTGTAATGGTCTGGTGCTTTGCCAACTATCCCTTCCAGACAGCCATGGCTTTTATCGGCATGATCCTGGGGAGCCTGCCCATGCTTCTGCGTAACGTGAAGGGGAAGAAGTTCTCCTTTGTGGGGGCGGTGCTCTTTGCCCTCATGGTGGCTATTATGGTGATACTGCCGCATCTGACGGGTTCCGCCAAAGAGGCGCAGCTCAGCGTCAACTTTGCGGGCGCAGCGTTGGGAGTGGCGCTGGGGTTCATCGCCGCCGGGACCATGATCGTTCCCGGTATTTCCGGTTCCATGGTCATGCTTGTGCTGGGATATTATCATGATCTTATCGGCCGGGTCAACGATGTAAAGAACGGACTCTTCGGCCTTTTGGGCGGACAGGGTCTGGGTGCAGGCTTCGGCAGCAACATTGTGATCCTGCTGTTCTTTGGCATTGGGGTGCTGCTGGGGCTGCTGGTGGTATCCAGGGGCATCAAATGGCTGCTGGCCCATAAGCCGGTGCCCACATATTATGCCATTATGGGTCTGATGCTCGCTTCTCCGTATCCCATTATTATCAAGGCTCAGTTCACCGCTGCCATTCTTACCCCCGTAAATTTGATCACCGGAGCGGTGGTGCTGGCGCTTGGCTTTGGTTTGGCCATGTTTCTGGATCTTAAGGACAGCAAAAAGTAAAGGAGTAAAAACTATCAGCGGCCCCTGCCTTGGCAGAGGCCGTTTTTGAAGTAAACCCGGGGGAGAGTAAACTCTACCGCAGGCAGATTGGTTTTTGCGGTGCAAAAGTATATGCTGAAGCATATAAAACAGCAAAGGAGATGGGGTATAATGACAAACAGAACCATAGAGGAGACCATATGCACGCTCCGCAAAGAAAAGGGAATGACGCAGAAAGAACTGGCAGAGACTCTCCATGTTACGGACAAAGCGGTCTCCAAATGGGAGCGGGGTGGCTCCCTGCCGGATACGGCCACTATTCCGTATCTGGCGGAGATACTGGGTGTTTCCATAGAGACTCTGATGCAGGCAAAATCCGTTCCTGTCCCGATAAATAAGGAAGGGTGCCGCATCAGGGATATTGCGCTGAAGGCAATCCCTACGGCTATGGGCGTGGCGGTGACGGTATGCGCGCTGCTGGGAAAACTGGACACCCGTTCCGGCCTTGTTATGCTGGGGTTGGGACTTGCCTCGGTAGGGGTATATCTGCTTGGCCGGAAGGAGTAAGGGGGCGCAGATACCTCCGGGTTATGGCATACACTTCGTGATCTGCTGAAAGGCGGGCTGATGTATACCTTTGGAAAGTCTGAGTGGATATGAATACGACGGTTTTCACAGTAGATTCCAGAATTGCAGTCTACCCATATGAATATTGGCCGGGAATTTTCGAATGGACAATACCCGGCTGTTTTCATGTCTGTTACGGCATTTTCATGTGTCCGGCAGAGAAAAAATATCCGCACCCGTGGGGGTGCGGATATCGGAAAACGGGTTATGCTTTCTTTTCGGCCAGAGCCCGGGCTGCGGCTTCCCGCTCCCTACAGACCTGTGCCCAGCTTGGCAGCGTGGTTGCCAGGGCGGCGAATTCCTGCATGAGGGTGGGAATGTCTATGCCCTGTGGACAGATACGGCGGCACTGCCCGCAGCCAATGCAGGCGGAAGGCCGTTTTTCTTCCGGCAGGGTATCCAGGAACATGGCCACGGTGAAGCTGGTGGAAACCTTTGCATCGCTGTATTCCCGCAGCAGATTGGGAATATCCAATCCCATGGGGCACACTTCCGTGCAGTACCGGCAGCCAGTGCAGGGCAGATCTCCCTTCAGTGTAGCGGCCAGAGCGGAGAGCAAAGCCTGCTCCTCTTTGGTCAGGGGCTTTTCTGCCTCAAAAGTACGCAGGTTGTCCTCCATCTGAGGCAGATCGGACATGCCGCTGAGGATCATATGCACCTGAGGGATATCCTGCAAAAAGCGGAAGCTCCAGCCGGGAATGCTTTCTTCGGGCCGCAGAGAGCGGAACTTCTGTTCCCACTCGGGGGCCAAATGTGCCAGCTTTCCGCCGCGAAGGGGTTCCATGACCCATACGGGCAGATCGTATTGCTTCAGCAGAGCCAGCTTCTTTTCACCTTCCTGAAGGGTCCAGTCCAGAAAGTTCAGCTGGATCTGGCAGAACTCCATATCCTGCCCCCATTTTTGCAGGAAGCTTTCCAGGCAGGCGGGACGGGCATGGGAGGAGAAGCCCAAATGCCGGATGCGGCCCAGGCGCTTCTGCTCTTTGAAGTATTCGATGATTCCCCACTGGGGGTCTTCATACACATCGATGCTGTTTTCGCAAACGTTGTGCAGCAGATAAAAGTCGAAGTATTCCACACCGCATTTTTTCAGCTGGGCCTCAAAAATGGCGGCAGGATCGTAGGAAGCCGCCGTCTGGTGGCCGGGGTACTTGTCCGCCAGGAACCAGCTTTCCCGGGGATAGCGGCTGAGAGATTTGCCAATGGCAGTTTCGCTGTGGCCCCCGTGGTAGGGCCAGGCGGTATCAAAGTAGTTGACGCCTTTGCGTATGGCGGCGTCTACCATGGCGTCCAGTGTGTTCTGGTCGATGGTTCCTCCCTCCAAAAGGGGCAGGCGCATGCATCCAAACCCCAGAAGAGAAAGTTTGCTGCCCTGAAACTCTCGATAGATCATGCTATATCCTCCTTGCAAAGTACAGCTTATTCTATGGTGACCAGACCGTTTTCTCCTACGGAAACGGTCATGCCGGTTTGTATATACTGAAGAAACTCTTCCCCTAAAGAATCCACCACGGGCATGGAGACCCCATCCAGCCATACATCCGCCAGAATGACCCCGGCTCCGGCCAGTGAATCTATGGGGTTGGAAAAGAGCATGCAGGCGGGCTGGCGGCCCATGGAACAGGCGCAGTAGAGCACAAGCCCCCCGGTGGTGGAGCCGATGGTCATGGGCAGGCACAGCGCCTTGCCCTCCATGGGCTTGTTGTATATCTCGGGGTTATTCTGGTCGCCGCAGGGAACGCCCTTCTTGTTGAACATTATCGCCATCTGGTAGCTGGCGAGGGTGTTGAACCCGTTGTGGCTGACAAGAGCCTCGGCAGAGCAGGTGCCGGGAACGACTACGCGGCCTTTGAACTGTTTCATTTCTTGCCCTCCTTGCCGGTGATGATGCCGAGGATCTCGTCCTCGGTATAGAAGCGCGCGCTGGTGTAGGTGCGCAGCTTATTGGAGCAGGTGATGACGGCCTTCTTCTTGCACAGAGGATTGTTCATGTACATGAGCGGGCAGATGTAGCTGGTGATAACGCCGAAGCTCTTGAGCTTCGCGGCGTCGCCGGTGGCCTCGAAGGCCTTCAGCACGTCGGGAGCGGCGGTGAATACGGTAGGGACGGAGACCTTGCTAAGGCCGTTCTTTTTTAGACCCTCCTCGATATTCGCCGTCCAGTCCTGAAGCTGCTTGAGCGTCAGGTGCGGGCAGCCGACAAAGCAGAGCTGGGGCTTTGCGTTGGGGTTCTTCCAGATGATGGGGTAGGAGGCCTTTACGCGCTCAAGCTCGTTGTCGGTGATGACGTAGACCTGCGCGTTCTCGGCGATGAGGGACTCGCCCAGCTCCTTCGCCTCGGGAGTGAGGTTCGCGATGTGGTAGAGGCCGACTGCGCCGTTGGAGGCGGTGGCCGCGCCGAAGTCCTTGAGATAGGTGCAGTTCTCGTCGTTGAGCTCGGTGCCCAGCCACTGCTCCATGCCCTTGACGTAGGGGACGTCCTCCATGACCTTCATGCCGATGGCGGAGCCGAGAAGCTGCGGCTCGGGACGCTTGGTGCATTTGACCTCAACGACCCAGGTGGCCTTGCGGCCCTCGTCGGTGAGGAGGCCGAACTCGGGAACGAAGCCGGCGATGGAACCCATAAGCTCCAGCATGCCGGAGTTGCGGTTGCAGCGCGCGCCGAGAACGGAGTTGGCGTACACGACGGCGGAGGACTCCGCCCAGGAGAGTATGTCGCCCTTCTTGGGCTTGTTGCCGACCTGATGGAGGTAGCAGGTGCAGGTGTAGGCGTTGTCGTCGGTGATGCCCAACTTGCGGAGCTGCTCCTCGTAGCGCGCCTGCTCGGTGTACATTATCTTCTTGAAAACGAGATCCTCGATGAGGTTGGAGGGGACGTTCTTGTCCAGCGGACGGGGGTCTGCGGTGAACTTCTGGCCGTCGGTGAGGCCGGCGTCGATGATCTGGTCGAAAACGTCCAGAACGGGGCTGAGGACCTTGAGACCGTAGCTGATAACGGTGTGGCCGTATTCGCTCGTCACGGGGACCATGCGCTCCGCGCCGAAGGTGTCGCCGAACATGACGAGGGTCCTGACGATCTTGGCCATGACCTCGCCCTTTTCGCCGTTAAGCAGAGCCTGCTGCTCGGGAGTAAGGATCATTGAAAACCACTTCCTGTCAAAAAATTTTTTACTTTGCTTAGTCTTAATTTTAACAGATGAGTGCTTAAAAGTCAATCTGCAACATAAACCGGCGGCCGCGCGGGAAAAATTAAAAAATAGTAAAGAGAGGCAAGACTTGTTGAAATTTTTAGTATTTGTGTTATAATCTACCGTTAGTAAACTATGTATTTCGGAGGCGTAATAAACAATGGCAAAGAAGCAGTTCAAAGCGGAATCCAAGCGTCTGCTGGATCTCATGATAAACTCCATTTACACCAACAAGGAAATCTTCCTTCGCGAGATCATCTCCAACGCGTCCGACGCGATAGACAAGCTGTGCTATCTCTCCCTCACGGACGACAAGGTGGGGCTTGACCGCGGCGACTATAAGATCGACATCATCGTCGACAAGGACGCGCGCACCATCACCGTGCGCGACAACGGCATCGGCATGACCGCCGAGGAGGCCGAGAGCAACCTCGGCGTCATCGCCAAGTCCGGCTCCTACAAGTTCAAGGACGAGATGGACAGCGGCAAGGCCGACGACATCTCCATCATCGGTCAGTTCGGCGTGGGCTTCTACTCCGCGTTCATGGTCGCGGACGAGGTCACTGTCATCACCC
>OGOZ01000983.1_pt1 | contig 17232 bp, 14 predicted proteins | sample 1552801 | NCBI WGS metagenome assembly OGOZ01 (sample SAMEA2580196, study PRJEB22360) | human gut metagenome | biome: human gut; feature: human-associated habitat; material: faeces | place: Denmark | collected 2008/2010 | reverse complement strand
TGAATATTTCTGCTTCACACTTCTCTTAAATCGTTACCTGTAGATTATGGGTATTTAAAATATATTTATATCTTTTTTAATACATGTTATCTTAGTTAGGGTAAACTAATCAAAGGAGACGTATAATGAAAGCACATAAATATTGGTCTATTGGTGCACTGATCACCATGATTTGTACTTTCTTAACAGGACATATGAACAAGATGATTCATGCAGGATTTAATTTGATTGCACTCATTTGTATGATTATGTCTGTTTATTCTGGTCATAAGATGATTCCAAGAAAGAACTAGATTAAGTCAGCAACATAATGGTTGCTGACTTTTTAATAATTCGATTAAAAATATCATATATCACAAATGACATGATATGTAACAGTGGTAGCGATTACAAGTATATATTATAAAGGTATAATTATTAAGGGTATTGCATAAGAAACGGAGGGTAAAGAAATGAGGAATAAGTTTTTTAAACTTGCATTATCAGCAGTCCTTTCAGTATCCTGCTTAGCAGCAGGTTTCACTGGAGCATCAGGATTAGATGGAAATGCGAACAATATCACAAAAGATGGTTATACAATCACTAAAGTATCTCATCCAGATAGAGGGGCTGGACAGAGTGATGGTATTCTTCCTTTTGAAGTGATGGGTGAAGAAAGCAATCGTAATCAGAGCTATGTATGGTCAAGTGTTGAATATGGAAACTATATATATCTTGGTACTTGCTGGAACCCAATCTCAGGTATTTATTACAGAAATTTGAAAAATAACCTCACATCTCTTTTTGAAAAAAGAGGAGATAAGAATCCCGGTCAGAAGGCTGGAACAGTTGCGACAAACATCTTAAATGTGATGTATGATGGAAACTTCCCAGATGGAGCAACTTCTACAAAAGGGACACCATGTATTATGCGTGTCAATAAGTATACTTATGAAACAGAATTAGTTTATGTTGAAAAAGAAAGTTCAGCATTCGTTAACTGGAACGGATATAGAATGGCTATAGAATACAAAGGTAAATTATACTTTGCATGTGCTGGTTATCCTACATCTCGTCTATTACAGATTGATCCTAAGACAAAAGCAACAAAGGTTGTTATGCAAAAGACTGCAGAAAACTCAGCTTTTTCAAATGGTATTCGTGGTTTAACAGTGATGAATGGTAAACTACTCGTTTCTCTTGCGACTGATGGCGCTGATCCTGATCATATGTTTGAAAATGGTTCACAGCTTCCACAGGCTTACCAGAATGCGATTAAGGCAATTGCAAAGAAGGATGTACGTTATAAGGATGATAATCCAAGAATGGAAGGTGTACGTCTTCTTGAAACAGATGATCCTGAAAATGTAGATAGCTGGAAAGTCATTGCAAACCAGGAAACATTTGATAATCTACCAGCATGCTGGATTCGTGATAGCATCAATGGTGGTGGATTATGGGATCTTGCGGAATTCAATGGCTCTCTTTATGTATCTATGGTCACTGGTAAGACAGATGCAACAACTGGTGTGAATCATAAGCAGGGCTTTGCAGTCTATCGTGGTGATCCACAAAAGGATGGTTCATGGAAATGGACTCCAATCATTGGTGATACATCTAAAGGGGCTAAATATGAATTTGGTCTAGGTAAGAAACAGTCATGTGCTGGTAATCTTTACGTATATAAGGATCATCTTTATATTGGCGGATATAACGACCCAATGCTTGATTTAGCTGAAATTGGAAATAAAGCAGATTTCCACTTACTTTATCAGGATTTAAAGAATCCTGCCTGTTTGAACCGCATGGATAAAAATGGAAACATTGAATTAATCAATGATGATGGATTTGGAGCTGCTTCTACGCAGTATCTATGGAGATTCTCTGAATACAACAATAAACTTGTTATTGGTACATTTGATATCACTACACTTGCTAAAGGATTTACACAGCTCACTGATGGTAGTCTTTCAGAAATGACACCTGAAGAATTCAAGAAGAAGATGGATTATGTAGAAGACCTTCTTGAAAGCTTAAAGAAGGATCCTTCTGATATCGCAGTAGCTTCTGAAGATGAATCCGTGGATGAAATGATGGATCAGCTAGAAGATATGAAAGATATCGTAGAAGGAGACAACAGATCAAGAGAAGTAGATCAAGATATTGTTGAAGTATATGATGAACTCATTGAAAACTATAAGAAATTTGTTAAACCATTATTACATGAAATTGATCCAGAACTCGAAAAACAGATTGATGATATTATCTTGAATAGTACAGTAGAAAACTTTGTATACTATTATGGATGCAGTCAGATTGTGTCTAAACAGGAAGCAGGATGTGATGTATTGGTTTCATCTGATGGTGTACGTTTTGATGCATTAACTCGTAATGGATTTAATGATAAGTATAACCATGGTGGACGTGCATTTATTCCTACTGATAATGGTTTATTTATTGGCATGGCTAACCCATTCTGGGGTACTCAGCTTTGGAGAATCACAGATGGATCAGAAAATCCAAAACCAGATACAGATAAAACTGATAAACCAGATACAGACAAAACTGATAAACCAGATACAGACAAAACTGATAAACCAGAAATCAAGGAAGATCAGCCATCTGATAAAGGTAATACAACTATAAAACCTACAGAAACTAAAAAAGAAGACAAGAAGAAAGTCAATACAGGTGATCATACTCAGGTGATAATCTATCTAGCTGCAATTATCATCTCAAGTCTAGCTGTAGTGTTATTAAAACGTAAAAAAGCAGAAAACTAAACAATACCTATCTCTCAGGTCGATGATTTAAATCATTGACCTGTTTTTTATTGACAAGTGTATCTACAAGGCATATAGTTCTATATAGAACGATAAAGGTTCTAATTAGAACGATGGAAGGAGACGTAATATGTATTTTTTGGATCAACATAAAACAATTACTCTCTATTATGAGATGTTAACAGCATCTACCTGTGATAAATACAATCTTAAAAAGATGGAATATGACATATTAATGTTTTTGTATCATAATCCTGAATACAATACTGCTGCAGATATTGTCAGAATAAGAAAGTCGACTAAATCCCATGTCTCAACTGCCTTAAAGGTATTAGAAGACAGAGGATATATTACTAAAAAGATAAATGAAAATAATAAGAAGCGTATAGAACTATTTTTAGAGGATTCAGCCAATGAAATCGTGAAAGAAGGGCTCAATGTTCAAAATCAATTTGCGCATGATATGCTTCAGGGTCTCACACAAGATGAGATAAAAGTATGTAAAAAAGTATTTGAGAAAATTTGTAGAAATGCAGAAGAATGCATTCAAAAGAAAGGATGATCAATATGAATGAAAAATATGTACCTAAAATGCCAGATATCATGGAGGCTATCTTTGATACTTGTTACTTATTATTTGACTTAGTAGCTGGTGTAATCTTCTTTACAAAAGCAAATGGCAATATGTTATTTACTCTATATGGCATTTTAACTCTCACATTATATGGTGGTGATGCTTTCCACTTAGTTCCTAGAATCATTAGAGCATTCAAAGGAACTGATGAGAAAATTAAGAAACAACTTGGTATAGGTTTGCAGGTTTCTTCTATTACTATGACTGTTTTCTATATTATCTTACTTTATATTTGGAAACTCACATTCCCAACTCTTAAAGCTCCATTTATTGTAGAAGCAATAATCTACATTTCAGCAATCATTAGAATTGTAGTATGTTTATTACCTCAGAATGACTGGTGTGGGGATGAAGGGAACCTTACATTATCTATCATCAGAAATGCTGTATTTACAGTGACTGGTATTGGAATAATTATTCTATATGCAATGAGTGGTAATACTGGTAACCTTCATATGACTAGAATGGTTGCAGCTATTATTATCTCATTTGGCTGTTATTTACCCGTTACATTATTAAGTAAGAAAAAACCTAAAATTGGTTTATTAATGATTCCTAAAACATGTGCCTATATGTGGGTGATTGTAATGGGATTACAGCTATTATTTAAGTAGAATAGTGTTATAATAGTGTTGTAATAAATCATTAAGTGAGGTAGAAATGATGGAACAAGAAAGATATTCAATACTATTTAGTTCTCCAACAGGTAATACAAAGATGCTTGCAGAAGCAATTCGTGATGCGTTACCTGAAGAAGACTGTGATTATTTTGGACCATGTAAAGAAGTAGAATCTAACATGCTTTATATTGGATTCTGGACAGATAAAGGTAATGCAGATGCAGCAACTCTTAAACTATTAGAAACCTTAAAGAATAAGAAGATCTTCTTATTTGGTACAGCAGGATTTGGAGTGAGTGAAGAATATTTCCAAAGAATTCTAAATAATGTGAAAACAAGCATTGATGCAAGTAATACAATTGTAGGTGAGTATATGTGTCAAGGTAAGATGCCACAATCTGTACGTGATCGATATGTGATGATGAAAGCACAGCCTGATCATATGCCTAATATTGATATGCTCATTGATAATTTTGATCAAGCTTTAACTCATCCTGATAAAAATGATTTAAATAACTTAAAAAATAAAATTAAAGCATAAGGGGGATAATAAACCTCTTATGCTTTAATTTTATGAAAGGAGTCCATTATGATTATTCATGAACTAAACGGCTTATGGACATTGCTAGGTATTGCGTTACTTTGTGCTTTTATCGCATTATTAATTTGTAAAACCATATACAAACAGGCAAGCATGAAAGTATTAATTATTGTTGCAGTTATAGGATTTTTACTAGGAGTTATAGGTGTATTTATTTATGCCAGTCAGGCGATGCCTCTATAATTACTTTATCCTTGCATGTCGTCTTGATGGTACATTTACATATGCTGAATCTTCAAATAATGGTGTATTTGGGCAAGTAACAATTATATAGAAATATGAATAGACTATTTCTATTCCTTCTGATACAACTGCTACAGTCACATTGCCTCATCAAATAAGTTTTCAACTAGAATGATGATTCGATTTATGTTATTGTAGGGAATAAGAAAGGGGTTATTTATATGATGACATTTTTAATGTTTATGGCAGTAGTAGGTTTTGCGGTAGTGATGAGAGAGCGTGCTAAACATAAAGATGACTATCGTTATGATGCAGCACAATACTTAATGATGGGAATTATCTGGGGGCTTATTGCCTTATCTGATTATTTAGATTATGGTGTACGTATGCCATATTTTGGACTATATATCGCAATTTTTGTATTTTCACTATTCATGTGTATTAGATCCATATTGAATCATAAATAGAGTACTTCGGTACTCTTTTTATTATGAAAGGTAAGATAATTATGAGGGCCTCTAAACAGTTTATTTCACGTGTATCTATTGTGATTTATATGCTTTATTAGTATGATGAAGTTGAGAAGAGAATGTATATGTAAGGAGGAAATAAGGATAAAAAAGGAGGCGGAAAGTGTGAAACGATTCAAGAAATTATTCGCATTATTCACTGCTTTCTCATTATTGTTTAGTGCCTTTTTAGTTACACCAGTACATGCAGAAAATAATGCGGATGTCCTCATTTCACAGCTTATAGGTTTTTATACAGATTATATAGAAGACGCAGTCACTGATATTGAGCGTGTTCTTGTAGAACTTAAATCTGTAGATAAGAAAAAGGGAGAAGCCTGGGATCAAATCATGCATTATTGGCTAGAAGTCAATGGTCCTGATTTTACTCATGTAGGTGAAGTTCCTAAAGATTTACCAAACGATAATAGTGTGTCAGTTGTTATTCTGGGTTTTGCATTAAATGATGATGGTACAATGAAGCAAGAACTTATAGGAAGATTAGAAACAGGTCTTGCTATCGCAAAGGATTACCCACTATCTTATGTAGTAGTCACAGGTGGTGGTACTGCAAAGCATAATCCCAATGTCACTGAAGGTGGATTGATGGGTGATTGGCTTTTAGAACATGGTTTAGATGGATCACGCTTAATTGTAGAAAACAGGGCACAAGATACAGTAGGGAATGCGAAAAATACATATGAAGTATTAAAGACAAAGTATAAAACTGTTAATAAGGTTGTACTTGTGACAAGTGATTATCATGTCCCTCGTGGATGTATCTTATACTACACTAAGTTTGTCTTAGAAGGACTTGAAAATAATAGTGAACCTCTCTCTATCATCTCTAATTCTGGCTATAAGACAGGATCACTTGGTTATGAGTCAGTAGAATTACAAGCAAGAGGTATTTGTCAGATGGCAGGTATTAATGTTCAAAGTGTTCCTAGAAAACAGAAGTTATCAGTACTTACAAAGTTAGAAATCAAACAGAACAAAGAACATATTAAAGGTGAAGAAGCTGATCTCACTATTACTGCATTCTATGATAATGGATTCTCTCGTGATGTGACAAAAGAAGCCGTTCTCACAGGTTTTGATAAAAACAAAGAAGAAGACCAGACTATTACAATTACTCATTCTGAAAATAATTATACGATAACAGAAGAATTCAAAGTCGTTGCAAAGAAAACAGAAGTTGTACAAGATAAAAAACAAGAAGCAAAGAAAGAAGAAAAAGATAAAACACCTGCTAAAACAGGAGATAATACACAGTTAGCTGTATTTGCAATGTTATTCTTATTATCTGGAATTTATCTCTTAAGAAGAATGAAAAAGAGTTAGTATAAGACAGAATCTCAATTATGAGATTCTGTTTTTAAGTTCTTTAATTTTTTATTCCCTTATTCTTCTAGTGTGATATAATGATGATTGTTCTAAAAAAAAGACAAAAGGAAGAGGGATTTTATGAAAAACAATGAAAAGAGAAGTACTTTCTCAGGAAAACTAGGATTAGTCCTCTCTGCTGCAGGAGCCTCTGTAGGCTTAGGAAATATTTGGCGTTTCCCATATCTTGCAGCTAAATATGGAGGAGGAATCTTCTTATTAATCTATATTATTCTTGCACTCACATTTGGTTATACAATGATTATTGCAGAAACCACAATTGGAAGAATGACTAGAAAGAGTCCAGTAGGCGCTTTTAGAAAATTTGGAAACTCTATCGGGCATAAGTTTGGTGGATGGATCAATGCGATTATCCCTATATTAATCGTACCTTACTACTCTGTTATTGGTGGATGGGTTATTAAATACCTTGTTGAATATGTTAAGGGTAATGGTCATGCTTTAGCATCTAGTGACTATTTCTCTAAATTTATCTCTAATGGTGTTTCAACAGAATTATGTTTTATTGCCTTTGCATTATTAACTTTATTTATTGTATTTGCAGGTGTTAAAAACGGTATTGAACGTGTCTCTAAGATCATGATGCCAATTCTAGTTGTATTATCATGTGTTATTACTGTTTATTCAGTTACTCGTCCAGGTGCATTTGAAGGTGTAAAGTACTTCCTTGTACCTAATTTTAAGAACTTCTCATGGATGACAGTAGTCACTGCAATGGGACAGATGTTCTATTCTTTATCTATCGCAATGGGAATCTTAATCACATTTGGTTCATATACAGAAAAAGATGTCTCTATTGAAAATTCTACAGAAAATGTAGAAGTATTTGATACAGCTATTGCGATTATGGCAGGATTGATGATTATTCCAGCTGTATTTGCTTTTTCTAACGGAAATATGGAAAACCTTAATGCAGGACCATCTTTAATGTTTATTACTATCCCTAAAGTATTTGATAGTATGGGACTTGGAACACTTATTGGTATCCTATTCTTCGTATTAGTATTATTTGCAGCACTTACTAGTTCAATTGCCCTAACAGAATGTGCTGTCTCTACATTCCAGGATGAACTTGGATGGAGTAGACATAAATCTGTCATTATTCTTGGATTCATCATGCTTGTATTAGGCTCATTATCATCACTTGGTTATGGACCACTTGCATCTATCCAAATTATTGGCATGCAGTTCTTAGACTTCTTTGATTTCTTGACTAATTCAGTGATGATGCCAATCTCTGCAACATGTGTATGTTTATTAGTATCTAAAGTTATTGGTGTAGACAAGATTGCTGAGGAAGTTAAATCTCACAATAATCTATTTAAACGTGAGAAAATCTTCAATTTTATGATTAAATATATTTGTCCAATCTTTGCGGCTATTATCTTGTTAAGCTCAGTTGCGAATGCTTTTGGAATCATTAAGATGTAAAACAGGTTTAGGCCTGTTTTTTATTTGCATCTTATACGAGATTTGTAGTCATATATTATTTAATTATATGCTATAGCATTTGAGGCTGTTGCTATGATTTGTTTTGTAATTAGTAGTTTGGTGATGACAATGTTGATTGTATTTAGTATTAGATAGGTATGACACGCTACGTAGCATATATTTGTATGAATGATACGGATACTTTCTTGTGAAATAAGTATGAGATAAGTATACTTTGAACTAGGAGGATAAATATATGACATTAGGAGAAACAATTAGGTATTATCGTACACAATTAAACTTATCACAAACTGAACTAGGAGATAGAATAGGTGTATCAAGACAGGCAGTAACGAAATGGGAAACAGATGCAGGAATACCGGATATTAATAATATTCAAACACTTGCAAAGGTATTTCATATTTCTATTGATACACTTCTTTCTCATGAACATGTACAATCATTATATAAGAGCAAGATAGAATATGATTTGGCACAACCAATGGACTTTGATATAAATCTATCTAGTTTAGGAGATGTTTTGATAGAAGGTTATGAAGGAGAAAAGCTTATTATTACTCTTTCTTCTTCAATCTATAAGGATTTACAAAAGGAATTTAAAATTAAATTAGATGAAAATAAAGCAAGACTCGATATAGACTTAGAGACAAAAGAATATGTCACAAAAGATCAAAGAAGAACTGTCAACATCTCAATCTTATTACCAATACATTATATTCATAGGTTAGAATGTGATGTATTGCCTACGAGTATGTCTGTTTCTCATATTCATTCTGATTCTATCGAATTAGATATAAAGACATCATCACTCAAGTTAATGGATATTTCTGGACATATAGAAATAAATTGTAATATTGATATGGTTATCACTATTGATGCTGTTAATGGAAAACTAGATCTCAATTCAGTACGCTGCTCATCTCAACTCAATATCACATCATCATGCTTGTTCAATACAATTACTAAAGGTATAAAAACAAAAATTATCTATGCCGGAGATATAGATGAAGACTCAGGCAATCAAATAGAACTCAATGGAATTATGAGTGAACTCGTAATCAAAGCCGATTAACTATAATCAGTTTTTTATTAGAAAAGAAAAGCAACAAATACATTGGTGTTTGTATAATAACTTAATTTTCTTTTTTCTTTTCTAAAAAAATCACTAGTTTACATGAAATGTAAATTAAAATGGTTTAAAATAATCTAAGGTAAAGAAATAAGAGGAAGGAGAGTAAATATAATGAGATTCGCGTATAGTCAAGTTGAAAATTTGAATGAAGCAGAAATGTGTGTGTATAATTATGTAGTGAAAAACCTAAAGCATATATTAAATCTAAGTGTTCGTGAGTTAGCGGATGAGGTACATGTTTCAACAGCTACTGTTATGCGTTTTTGTAAGAAGATGGGATATTCGGGCTTTTCAGAATTGAAGTATAAGATTAAAGAATTTTATGAACAGCAGGATCAAGAAGATAATTATGAAATAAACGATATTGAAGGTTTTGTGGAGCATATAAAATCTAATGATTATTTAGATAGACTTAAAAAAGCAGCTGATCTGATTAAAGGCGCTGATTCATTTCAAATTCTTGGTTTAGGTGTATGTAGGGATATTGCGAAATATACCGCTCGACGATTTTGTCGAGCAGGGGTTTATTGTTATGGCATCGATGATGTCAACTATCCCATATTAGAAGTACCAGAAGGAACTCATTCCGTTATTTTGATCATTTACAATGATTTTTATCAGAAAGTGATATTTGATCAAATCAATAGATATAAGAGTAAAAATTATACTATTATTATGATTTCATTAGCGCATGTAGGTAAGTTCAGTCAATTATGTGATTTGACTATTTATGCTTCTAATGGAATTATGAAGGTTGGACAGGTTGAATCTGGAGTGCCAATGCTTTATACACTAGAAAAATTAACGGATGAAGTGATAAAATAATATCATAATAAAATATATGTAACCGTCTTGTGAAAGGCGGTTATTTTTTTGCTTATGAAAAGTACGAATATAAGTAATATAGAAAAGCCACAAATTTATGAAAAAACGTAGAATAAATGTTTTTATTTATGATAATAGAAAACTAACGTTGTAACCTATATAGTGTATGCGGTTTCATCACTTTTTAGATTGTGTTATCCTATTTACATAGAAAAAAATATTACGATTTTAAAAGGTAACTTTATGAAAAAACGTTATATATTTATTAGCCTAATAGTTGTTTGTATTGTGATGTTCATTATTACAAGCTTCTGTTCTTTTTTTAGGGTCGAAGGGGATTCAATGAATCCAACGCTTGTCAATAATGATGTTGTATATGTTAGAAAAACAAAGTCTTTCAAACAGGGAGATCTCATTGCATTTAATTACAATAATAAGCTTCTGGTAAGAAGAGTAATTGCGTTAGAAGGAGATAAAGTAAACATTGACCAGAATGGCTATATATTTGTGAATGATAAAAAATTAGAAGAAAACTATATACAAAGCAGAAAAGACAATCCACTACGTGATGAAATATTTCCTTATACAGTCTCACAAGGACATATATTTGTATTAGGAGATCATAGAACTCATGCAATAGATTCAAGAATGCGCGACTTAGGTGCCATTGATCAAAATCAAATTGTAGGCAAGGTCGTTTTAAGAGTTTATCCGGTTATTCGTTTTTCTGTTTTATAAAGAAAGGGGAAATTAAAATGAGAAAATATAATGGAATAAGCAGAAAGAAAATCATGTTTATTTTTGGTATGGTTTTAATAATAGCAACTTCATTCTTTTATCTTAATAATGCGAGAATGGATGATTTTACATCATTAATTACAGATACGACTGTACAGTATCAAGAAGAAGGTGCTATGAAGGATTACACAGCTGATGTACATCTTAAAGACAATACACCTCTTTCTATCACTATTAAAGCAGCTATTCCTCAAGGGACACTTGCTTCAATAGAAGAGACTGAAGAGGATACTGTAAAGAATGAAACATTGACTTATAGCTTACCAGAACAGCTAAAGGTAGAAGATATTCAAGCAAATAAGCTTTATCTAGAAGATGATCTAGTGAATTCTATTGGTAGCTATGAGATTAAGAATAATGTATTGACTATGAGCTTTGATGAAGAACAGATCAATACGAATGCTGAAACAGTATTAAAGATTGCATTGGTATTGGATACAGATTCATCTCATATTACATATGATACAAATGGTACTTCAACAATCTCATTTAATAAAAAGACAATTGAATTAAATAAGTATGTTGAACAACCTATTGAAACAACAGTAGTACAACAGGTAGATGAACAGATTGTTGAACCAGTAAGAAGCAGTCTTCCTACAAAGAATACAACTGTATTTAATGTACAGACACCTTCTGCTATTGCTGAGGATACACCTACACCACAGACAGGTAATAGTGCGGATTTTGGAGAATATATTACGTCTGCTGAAGTCAGCAAGATAGAAAATGGAAGATGGGTAAAATCTACAGAATTTGAAGATGGTGACCATGTCATGGTAGATATTGATTATAAATTACCAGCTGGAGTGGTTGATCAAACTACAAAAACAATTACTTATGATCTTCCAGAAGCAATTAATCTAACTGATGAAGAAGAAGGTATTGTATATGCATCAAATGGATTGGCAGTAGGTACATATCATATTACGAAAGATGGTAAAATTACAATTCATTTTAATGATGAATTTGCGACTGGTGAACCATTCTCAGGTTATATTACATTCCAGGGTACTTTATCTGCAGAAGGTGCAGGAGAAGATGGAAGAGTAGTATTTGGCGGAGATGGTGGAGAAATCATTGTTAATCCTAGTAGGGAACAATATGATCTCGCTATGTCTAAGAAGGCAACACTTAATAGTGATGGCACTGTTGGTTATACCATTAAAGCAAGTACTAAAAATGGCACTGAAGGGACAGTTAAGATTGAAGATAAGTTTGCAAATTGGGATAGTGCCACTGCAACTTATGACAAAGACAGCTTCACAGTAACAAAGATTGATAAGAATGGTGCTAAGACACCAGTAGATGTTACACCAAGCATTAGTGGTGACTCATTTACAATTGATAATCTTCCTCAACTTGAAGCTGGAGAAAGCTATGAAGTAACTTATAGAGCAACAGCAACTCCTGATAATGTGGATGGTTCTGGTTCACTTACAAATAGCGTAAAGGGTACTAGTGGAGAAACATCAAGAGAGACATCTACTACAATTCAAATTTCTAATTCAATGATTTATAAGTATGGTGGATATGATCAAAATACAGGGAAGATGAATTGGACTATTACAATCAATCCGGATAAAAAGAATATAAGTGGTTATGTTTTGAAGGATAAGATTGATAATGGTTTGACTATTCCTACTCCTTTGACAGTAAAGAAGAGCGATGGTACTACATTTGAAATCACATCATTACCATATACATTCCCTGATGGCTCTAATGATAAATATACAATTGAATATCAAACAGATGCACCAAAAGAAAATGGTAATGTAAACAATACAAGTACTATTGAAGGTGCTGGTAAAACTTATGAAAGTAGTGCAGATGTTGGTGTATGGCATAGAGATTGGGGTCTTACAAAGACTGTATCAAGTCAATCAGTTTCTAATGATGGTAAGACTTTAACTAATACATGGCAGGCTTATATTACATTGCCTGATAAGGAAATCACATCTATTACTTATTCAGATGTTATTAAACCAGGTACATCTAAGGTAGATGCAGACTTTAAAGGGGAACATTATGCAATCCTTTCTGATTTGAAGAAGGAAATTATAAGTAATGTTCAATTAAAGGATAAAGATGGCAATGTCGTTTCTAATGATAAACTCGATATTGATATAAAATTCTATTCAGATATGGATCAGAAAAATAAAGTCACTGTAGATGATGCGCATGTTAAATCATTTGTTGTTACTGTAAAGAGAAAAGATGGCAAACAATTTATAGGTCGTTCTTTACTTATTTCTTCTTATCATACAATTGCCCAGTTGAATGGAACACAAGAAGGTATTGATTATTATTATACAAATAAAGGTATTGTGAATAATAAAGAATCAGAAAGCACAATCACTTATCATAAGCCTAAGAAATTAGTAAAACAGGGGTATGGTAAGATTGATGGTGGTGAACAGGAAAAGTATACATCTGGTAAAGTAAATACTAATTATACAAGCCGTAATGGTCAGCTTTATTATAGAATAATATTTACACCAGATTCTAACGATGATATCAGCTTTACCGATACTTTACCTAAAGGTACAAAATTATCTATAAAGGATGAACGTTCAGATTATACAAGTGCTGGTTATAAATATAATCCAGCAGATCGTGGGTCTCCTGAAGTGGTTTATCACGGAAATGATAATAGTGAATATTATTGTGATGGCCGTGGAGATTTGACAGATATTAGAAAGTATTTTAGCTATACATATGATGAAACGACAAATCAAATTACTTTCAAATTCAAGTCAGGTTATAACAAAACAGATGGTGACTGGAATTCAGGTAAGAGAAATAACCCTAATGGTCCAATCGCAATCTATTATGCAGTAGATGTCACAAATGATGAATTCTGGAAGAATTTAAAGAATGAATCCAAGGAATATGCAAACTTATTAGAATATGAAGGTAAAGAACAGAAACAAGAGACAAAAGTAGAACGAGAAACTCAGGTTGTTGCTAAATTTGCAAAACAAATTGAGAATACCACTAAAGTTGAATACACAGTCAATATTAATCCAGCTGGAAAGGATCTTGATTCAAATTCCGATAAGATTGTACTAAAGGATGAACTTGATTTATATTATGAATATTCAGCTTATATTGATGCGTCTAGTTTGAAAATCTATGAATATGATTCATCAAAAGAAAATAATAGAGGTAAAGTAATTGATAGCAGCAGATATCAGGTACAGATTGACACGCAAACTAACGTATTAACAATTACACTACCTGATGAACTTGCATGTGTTCTTGTTTATCAATATGATTTCGATGTGGGTAATGCAGCAACTCCTAGAATAAGAAACAAAGTTGTATTACAAGGAGAATTCAGTTCGGATGTTGATACAGCTATTGATACTACACATTCTGAAGCAGGGGTTGTAAGAGGTAAGATGTCTATCTTTAAGGTAGATGGTAAAGATTACTCTAAGACTCTTCCAGGTGCTAAATTTAAATTATCTGTATTTAATCCTGATAAAAACACGTGGGATGTTATAAAGAATGGAGAATCAGAAGAATTTGTCACAAATGAAGATGGTGAAATTGATTTCACTGGAACAAATAAAGACAAATTCTTATCAGCATTTAATCTTTATAAAATTGAAGAAAAAGCAGCACCTGATGGATATGAATTAAATAATACACCATACTATTTCTCTATTTATCAGGCAGATCAAAACAAAACAAAGCAGGATGCGATTGATGAGATGAATAAAAAGAACATTTCTGCTTTATCTGGAATAGACTTAAATACACAGGTATGGTTTGTGCCTAACAATATAGAAGTTTCATTATATGTGCCAAATGATTCTAACAGCATTTATGTAAAGAAGGTATGGGTTGATTCTGAGAATAAGGAGATTACTAATCATCCTGATAATATCAATGTGAGATTGATTCAGAATATTAAGACTCCAACTGGGGTAAATGTGAGAGCTAAGATATATACAGAAAATTGGGATGGTTCCGAGAATATAGTAGAGAACAGGATGCTCATTGTAAAGAAAGATGGTACTTTGAAGATTACTTTACCAGTATCATGTGATCCAGGTAAAGAATCTGAAAACGTAACAGTTGAAGGAACTGATAATTATACTCTTGCTACAAAAGTAAGCTGGTGGAGCAATGTTGTACTTACAGTTAGAAACATTGATTCAGATACTAATTTGAAAATCAGATTATCATCTGCAAGCGGAAATGCAGAGTATGACTACGACAGGGATTATTTAACTTCTAAGCAAGTGTATGAGAATAAGACAGTCACATTAAATGAAACCAATAACTGGAGTTATACATGGAAGAATTTACCAACGCAGGTAGATGGCAATGATGTTGTTTATACACTTGAAGAAGACGTGCCTTCTGGATATCAGGTCTTATATACAAATAATGATGGTATCTTAGCAGGTAATATAACGGTGACTAACAAGAAGTTAGATAGCACTGAGCTTCCAGATACTGGAGGATTTGGTACTTTTGGTTATTACGCAATAGGAGCTCTATTAGTAACAGCGACTCTATTTGCTATTATAGCAATTAATAAAAAGAAGGAGGCCTATGGAAAGTAATATACATACAAATCAAGAATTTATTAAAGGAAGGTATTTTATGAATTAATGGGAATCATATAATGAGGAGGAAAAACGATATGAAACTATTTAAGAAAATCGCAGGATTCATACTTGCGTTCGCAATGATATTAGCCATTGCGATGCCATCAGTAGTTATGGCAGATGAAAACTATACTATTACTATTACTCCAACTACTTCTGATCATACTTATGAAGCTTATCAAATTTTTGGAGGAAAATTAAGCAATGATACATTAAGTGATATCACATGGGGTGATGGTATTACTGAAGTAGGTAAAACTGCATTATTGGCTGATTATAATGTAAAAGATGCTGCTGGATTAGCAAAAAAATTAGCTGAATTTGCTAGTAATTTAGCTGAAGTCAAAGCATTTGCTAAGAAAGCTAATAAATATTTACAGAATCCTGCAAGTGCAAAAGCAGTAGATAATACAGCAACTATTAATGTTGCTAAAGCTGGGTACTATTTAATTAAAGACAAAGATAATACATTAGGTACAACTGATGAAACTTATACAGAATTTATTTTAAAGGTAGTAAAAGATCAGACAGTTAAACCTAAGAGTAATAAACCTACTTCTGAAAAGAAAGTAAAAGATATTAACGACTCAACAGAAACTGGAATGACTGAATGGCAGGATTCAGCTGACTGGGATATTGGTGATAAAGTTCCTTTCCAATTAAAAGGTACTGTTGCTGCTGATTATGATAAATATACTGTTTATAAGATGACTTTCCATGATCATGAATCAAAAGGTTTAACATTTGATAAAGACTCAGTGAAAGTATATGTAGATGGTCAGCCAATTACAGATACAACTAAATATCAAGTTGTTACTGAACATTTAGAAAATAATTGTACTTTTGAAGTAAGATTTGCTGATTTAAAACAGATTTTAGATGTTAAAGCAGGTTCTGTTATTACAGTAGAATATGAATCTGAATTGAATGAAAATGCAGTTATCGGTTCTTTAGGTAACCCAAATGAGATGCATATGGAATTTTCTAACAACCCTAATGATGAACAGGGTGGAGAAACTGGTAAGACACCAGTGGATAAGGTAATCGTATTTACTTATAAGACAATTATTAATAAAGTTAATCCAAAAGGTACTCCACTAGAAGGTGCTGAATTCAAACTTGAGAAAAAGGTTGGAGATAAATGGATAGAAAAAGCAGTAATTAAAAATGATAAAGGTACAACATTCACATTCAAAGGATTAGATGATGGTTTATATAGATTAACAGAAACAAAAACACCAAGTGAATATAATACTATGAATCCTAATCCGTTAGAGTTCGAAATTACAGCAACACATGACGAATCTGATGCAGAACCTCAATTATTAACTTTGACTGGTGATGTTAAAAAAGGAGATGTTTCATTTGAAAGTAGTTTAGAAAATGGATCACTTACTGCAAATGTAGTCAATCATAAAGGTTCTGAACTTCCAAGTACCGGTGGTATGGGTACTACAATCCTATATGTTGCAGGTGCAGTGATGATTCTTGCTGCAGGTGCATTCTTAGTAATACAGAAAAAAGCTGAAGATAAATAAAATAGAATAGAATAAGAGGAGTGTTTTATAATGAAAAAGAAAATCATAAACGTAATTATAGCGCTACTATTCGTTATAGGACTCTCCCTAGTTATTTATCCAAGCTTTAGTAATTATTGGAATCAAAGACATCAGACCAGGGCGAT
>OGOZ01000978.1_pt1 | contig 17277 bp, 16 predicted proteins | sample 1552801 | NCBI WGS metagenome assembly OGOZ01 (sample SAMEA2580196, study PRJEB22360) | human gut metagenome | biome: human gut; feature: human-associated habitat; material: faeces | place: Denmark | collected 2008/2010 | reverse complement strand
CTGCATTAAATCAGGTAAAAGATAAAAAATATGTATCTTCAATATTGAATTATACGGGTGACATCTTGCTTGTTGGTATTAATTATGATAAGAGCAGTAAGAAACATGACTGTTTGATTGAGTCATATTCAAAACAGGATTGATATATACTTTCGGACACATACTTGAAGGAGTCAGAGAAATCTGACTCCTCTTTTAACATAATATAGCAAGAATTCTCCGTAAGCACTTAAGATTTCAATGAATTAGTGATTGGTAATTTTTGGATAAAAGCAAAGATAAGTCGATTTAGAGAAAACAAAAGCAGCAAAATTGTAGTGATAACAGGAGGAGACGAAATTGGAAGTTAATGTAGAAATTGTATTAAGTTATAATGATGAAGAAACAGATTGGAAAGTAAAAAAAAATATTTCTAGATTCATATACAGATTAAAGAAATACAGAACAGGAAATCGATTTTCTGGAGAATATACATATAAGATTAATCAAGATTCAGAACTATATAAACAAATAATTGAATTTTATAAATCAAATAGGAAAGATGTAGAATTTATCTGCTTAGGTTATGATGTAGAAGTTTTAGATGAAGAGTTTGAAAAGACAAAAGCATTCGTTTTATGTTTTCCAGAATATTACTGTGAAGAATACGAAGATATTGAAAATGAATATAGTGAATGTGAAAGTTGTCATAGTAAAGAAAAAACAAATAGCTTATTTTATGCACAACCGAAAGGATATATAAAAAAACATGAGAATGATTATGGGTTTGCAGGATTGGATGGAACAGGAGAGTTGTTGTTATTACCAAAACTGGTGGAGAAATTAAAAGAATCAGGAGTAGATAAAAAATATTTTCAGCCGATTATAAGCAAAAGTAAAAAGATATTAGGATATACTTTTATTACTGATAATATATTACCACAGAAAAGTTATATTGATGAAAATTATAAATTTGAAAATCAATGTGAAAAATGTGGAAGAATAAATATGACAGAAAATGAAAACATTTTCCATTTCATACCGAAAAGAATAACAGAAGAAGGAATAAAAAATTTAAAGGATGTAAATAAGACATATGAATTTTACGATGAGTATAGGGAAATCGTAATAAATAAAAAGGTTGCACAAATTATAAAAGAAAATGTTCCATATGCAAAATTTTACCCTGTTATTTTAGATAACAGAAATTAAAAACAAATCAACTATTCAGGAACCACCCCACGATTCTCAACGATCGTAGAAAACACGATCATCGTACTAGTTTTCCCAAAGTGCTGCAATTTCCCAATAAATTCATCCAGTTCCATCGTACTAGAAAAAGCAACCTTCAGCAGCACAGAATAATTTCCAGTTACACAATCACACTCCAATACATTTGGGTGTGCTCGAAGAAAAGGATAAACTTCGGGTTTTTGTGCAGGGCTGATCTCAAGACTGATATATGCTTTAATATGATAACCGAGTTGGATCGGGTCAACAGAAGCATGAAATCCAGTCAGAATTCCTTCCGCTTCCAATCGTTCAATTCTGGCAGAAACAGCCGGAGAGGTGAGAAATACTTCCGCTGCGATCTTCTTAAGAGGTGTGCGAGCATCTTGTTGTAAAATAGAAATAATCTTCTTATCAATCGTGTCCATAAAATCAAGTCTCCTTTGTGATAAAAATTCAAAATTACCGAATGACTAACTTAATTTAAGTATAGAACTTTTGCAAAAAGCATGCAATGGGCAACCACTTAATTATTTAAAGTAAATCAAGGTCTTTATTAAAAAAAGAAAAGATGAAACACAAAATTTGAACTTTAAATTTGGAAAGACAGGATTAATGTTTACGAACATTGCATACTGTGTTAAGCTTCAACACATAAAATCTTGAAACAAAACGACAGCATGAGTAATCAGAAAAGAGGAAGACAATGTTAAGCAGAATGGAACACGATTCAATTGGAGCATTAAACGTACCAGCGGAAGCATACTATGGAGTTCAGAGTATGCGTGCAGCCACAAACTTTCAGATCACACACCGTCCATTACATCCAGTATTGATCGACAGCATCGTAATGGTCAAAAAAGCAGCAGCGATCACAAATGAAAAGTCTGGAAAACTAGATCAGCAGATTGCTCAGGCGATCATCAAAGCATGTGATGAGATACTGGATGGAAATTTAAGAGATCAGTTTATCGTGGATGCGATCCAAGGAGGGGCTGGAACTTCTGCCAATATGAATGCAAACGAAGTGATTGCCAATCGTGCGATAGAAATCCTTGGTGGAACCAAAGGAGATTACAGCATTGTACATCCAAATGATCATGTCAATATGTCACAGTCTACGAACGATGTAATCCCAACGGCAGGAAAGATCACCGTCTTAAAATTACTTCCACAAACGATCAAATAACTTGAGAAATTAGAAAAAACCATGGAAGAAAAAGAAGCAGAGTTTGGTGATATCCTCAAAATGGGAAGAACACAGCTTCAGGATGCCGTTCCAATGAGACTAGGACAAAGTTTTGGAGCATTTGCGCATGTCTTAAAAAGGGATATCAAGAGACTGAAAAATGTTATGGATGAGATGAAAGTCTTAAACATCGGAGCAACAGCGATCGGAACAGCGATCAATGTAGACCCTTACTATCTTGCGAACATTTCTTATGAATTAAGCAAAGTTGCAGGAATTTCATTAAAACAGGCAGATGATTCCAGCAAGACAGAATGGTTCATCCATCATGCCAGGAAAGATCAACCCAGTGATTCCAGAAGTTGTATCACAGGTTGCATACCTGATCATTGGACATGACTATACGATCACGATGGCAGCCGAAGCCGGACAGTGCGAAGAATATATTGAAAAAAGTGTTGGAATCTCAACAGCGTTATGTCCATATATCGGATATGCAAAGTCTGCTGAGATTGCAAAGAAATCACTAAAAACAGGAATTTCTGTAAAAGAGCTGGTATTAGAAGAAGGTCTGTTAAAGGAAGAAGAATTAAAAGAGATCTTAAAACCAGAGAAAATGACACAGCCTATGAGAGAAAAAGTGATGAAAGCAGTATCATAAATACAATTAGAATACAAAAAAGAATGAAAAGTAAGAAGAGGCTTTGGAGAAATTCAGAGCTTCTTTTATTGCAATATCCTCTCGCACAAGATATAATACATAAATAGAACATAAGTACGATTGGAGGATGGAAAGAATGATAATAATTCTATGCTTAGACAACAACAACGGTATGATGTTTAATGATCGAAGGCAGAGTCAGGATCGAGGCTTGCGAGAGTATATTGCGGAGATGACCAAAGGGGAGAAGGTCTATATGAATGCATATACAGAGAAGTTGTATGAAGAGATCAACGATCCGGTTGTTTGTGAAGATTTCTTACACAAGGCAGGAAAAGGGGAGACTTGTATTGTAGAGAATCTTCCATTAAAACCAGTGATAGATCAGATCGAAGAGATCGTGATCTTCCGCTGGAATAAAGTTTATCCGTCCGATCAGGTACTGGATGTGGATCTTGAGAAATGGAAACTTGCAGAAGAAGAACAGATTGAAGGTTCCACTCACGAGATCACAAAACAGATCTATCTTCCAAAACAATAAGCTAGATCAGAAAAGAATATAACAAGAGGAGAAACAGTTGATGATGAGAGTAACGAAGAAATTATATGCCCTGCTGATCGCAGGAATGATGGCGGTATCATTGGCAGGATGCCAGAGTACAGGCAATAGCAGTAATAGCGGAAACGCACAGAGTGAACAAAGCAGCAAAGGAAGTACAAATTCTTCCACCAAATCTGTATCATCTGACAATATTCCGGATTTTTCAGGGAATATGACGGTTGCTGTTGATAATAATAATCCAGATTTTACATCCAAAGATCTGACAACAAAATCCTACGAGTCTTACAGCAGACTTGACTCTGAAGGAAGATGTCAGGTGGCGGAAGCGTGTGTTGGAAAAGATATCATGCCAAAAGGAAAACGCGGAGCGATCGGTATGGTAAAACCAACCGGATGGCATACAGCAAAATACAATAACGTTGATGGAAAATATCTATATAACCGTTGTCATTTGATCGCTTACCAGCTGACCGGTGAGAATGCCAATAACAAGAACCTGATCACAGGAACAAGATCTTTTAACGTGGATGGAATGTTACCATATGAAGAGATGGTCGGTGACTATGTCCGTGAGACAGGCAATCATGTATTATACAGAGTTACACCAGTCTTTGACGGAGATGACCTGGTAGCCAAAGGGGTACAGATGGAAGCGATGTCTGTGGAAGATAAGGGCGAAGATATTAAGTTTAATGTTTTTGTATATAATGTACAGGATGGAGTGAAGATTGATTACGAGACAGGAGACAGTGAAGCAGACAGCAGCGTGCAGGTAACAACAGAGAATTCAAAAGCAAGCCAGAAATACCACACAAACCAGAATTCATCTAATAACAGCAAAAACTACAGCAGTAACAAAAATACAACAGCAGCAAAAACAAATACAAAAACAACTGCTTCACAGAAGATCCGTGGAAACAGCAGATCAAAGGTATACCACTGCCCAGGTCAAAGAGATTATGACCGTATGGGAACATCAAAATATTTAGTCACATTTAAGAGTGAGAAAGAAGCAAAGGCAGCGGGATATCATAAGGCACAAAGATAAAAGAAAGAGTTAACGATCCATAAAGACAGACAGGAGGAAATCATATGAGTTTAAATGCAACACCAAGAGGAGACAGAATTCACATCGCATTATTCGGGAAACGAAATGCCGGGAAGTCAAGCGTTATCAATGCTATGACGAATCAGGAATTAGCGATCGTATCCGATGTCAAAGGAACAACGACAGATCCTGTATACAAGGCAATGGAACTTCTGCCATTAGGACCAGTAGTTATGATCGATACCCCGGGACTTGATGATGAAGGAGAATTAGGGGAAAAGCGAGTCAAGAAAGCAAAAGAAGTCTTGGGCAAGGCAGATATCGCCCTTGTGATCATGGATGCTACAGCTGGTATGACAGAGTTTGAAGAAGATATGATACGTTTGATCGAAGACCGGAAGATTCCTTATCTGAAAGTCTACAATAAGATGGATCTTGCCAATGCCCAAGAATGGAAAGAAGACAAAGCCTGCTTTGTCAGTGCAAAGGATAAAAAAGGGATCTGGGAGTTAAAAGAAGAGATCGGGAAACTGGTTCCAACGGATGATGACACGCTAAAGATCGTTGGAGATTTGGTCTGTCCGAATGATTTTGTGATCTTAGTCGTACCGATCGACAGTGCAGCACCGAAAGGCAGACTGATCCTTCCACAGCAGCAGACGATCCGTGACCTTTTAGAAGCAGGAGCAGCCTCTATTGTTGTAAGAGAAACGGAATTAGAAAAGACATTAGAAGAGATCGGCAAGAAACCAGCATTGGTCATTACAGATTCGCAGGCATTTGGCAAAGTCTCAAAGATCGTGCCAGAAGATATCAAACTGACTTCATTTTCGATTCTGTTTGCAAGATATAAAGGTGATCTGGAAGAAGAAGTCAGAGGAGTGAAAGCCTTGGAACATTTAGAAGAAGGGGCGAAGATCTTGATCGCGGAAGGATGCACTCATCACAGACAGTGCGATGACATCGGAACGGTGAAGATCCCAAGATGGTTAAAACAATATACAGGTAAGGATTTTGATATCCATACAAGCAGTGGAAACTCTTTCCCTGAAGATCTGGATACTTATGATCTGGTCATTCATTGTGGCGGATGTACTTTAAATAGAAGAGAGATGAAAAACCGTATCGCAAGAGTCAAAGATGCAGGTGTTCCGATCGTGAACTATGGAATCTTTATCGCGGCAACGCAGGGAATCTTAAAGAGAACCTTAGAGCCATTTGAGGAAGCCAGCAGGATCTTAAATGAGATTTAAGACGGATTGTTTCAAAAAATCAACATAAATTAACGAAAATCAATAAGACTGCTTCTTTACAAAGAAAGATAAGTTTTGTAGAATAGAAAGATAGAATTAAAACCAAATGGGAGGAAATCATGAGCAAAGTAAGAACAAGATTTGCACCAAGCCCTACAGGGCGTATGCATGTAGGTAACTTAAGAACAGCCCTTTATGCATATCTGATCGCACGTCATGCAGGCGGAGATTTTATTTTAAGAATTGAAGATACAGACCAGGAAAGACAGGTAGAAGGGGCAGAAGAGATTATCTACAATACCCTTAAGAAAGCCGGAATGAACCACGATGAAGGACCAGACATCGATGGTGGAGTCGGACCATATGTTCAGAGTGAGAGACAGGCACAGGGGCTTTATTTAAAATATGCAAAAGAACTGATCGACAAGGGAGAAGCATATTACTGTTTCTGTGATCAGGAGAGATTAGACACACTGAAAGTAAAATCAGGAGATGTTGTGATCAGTCATTATGACAAACATTGCTTAAACTTATCCAAAGAAGAAGTTCAGGCGAAATTAGACGCAGGAGTACCATATGTTATCCGTCAGAATAACCCAACAGAAGGAACAACATCTTTCGTTGATGAGATTTACGGAGAGATCACAGTGGATAATATCGAATTAGATGATATGATCCTGATCAAATCGGATGGATATCCAACATACAACTTCGCAAACGTAGTTGATGACCATTTAATGGGAATCACACATGTAGTTCGTGGTAATGAATACTTATCATCTACACCAAAGTACAATCGTTTATATGATGCATTCGGATGGGAAAAACCAGTATACATTCATTGTCCACTGATCACAGACGAAGAACATCACAAATTAAGTAAGAGAAAAGGTCATTCTTCCTTCGAAGATCTGATCGAGCAGGGATTCTTGCCAGAGACGATCGTAAACTTCGTTGCATTACTTGGATGGAGCCCAGGAGGAGAACAGGAAATCTTCTCATTAAAAGAATTAGAAGAGATCTTTGATTACAAACATATGTCTAAGACACCAGCGGTCTTTGATATGAACAAGATCAAATGGATGAATGGTGAATATATCAAAGCCATGGACTTCGACCGTTTCAAAGAACTTGCTATGCCATATGTAACAGAGACAATTCACAGAGAGATGGATTTTGATAAGATCCTTTCTATGGTGAAGACAAGAATTGAGTTATTTACAGAGATTCCGGGACACATTGACTTCTTCGAAGCAGTTCCAGAATATGATGTAGAGATGTACAAACATAAGAAGATGAAGACAACACCTGAGACTTCATTAACCGTATTAAAAGAGATCTATCCAGTGATCGAAGCACAGGAAGATTTTACAAATGATGCATTATATGAGATGTTAGTATCTTTTGCAAAAGGACATGAGTACAAGAATGGTTATGTAATGTGGCCAGTTCGTACAGCAGTCTCTGGAAAGCAGATGACACCAGGTGGAGCAACAGAATTAATGGAACTTCTGGGGAAAGAAGAATCATTAAAGAGAATCAATGATGCGATCGCGAAACTGGAGGCAGCACTTGCATAGCCAGCTGAGCAAGGCACAGAAAGAAGCAGTGATGCACAAAGATGGACCGATGATGGTACTTGCAGGACCAGGTTCAGGGAAGACACTTGTGATCACAAAGAGAATTCAATATTTGATATCGCACTATCAGATCCCACCGCAGCGGATTCTGGTCATTACATTTACCAGAGCAGCAGCGAATGAGATGAAAGAGCGGTTTTGGCGGCTGGCAGGGGAAACCCTGCCGGTTTCTTTTGGAACTTTTCATTCTGTGTTTTTTACGATTTTAAAATATGCCTATCACTATAGTGCAGATAATATTCTGCCGGAACATAAAAAATATGACTTTATCCGTGAGATCATCACAGATCATGAGCTGGAGATTGATGATGAAGCAGATTTTATGCGTCAGATCATACAAGAGATCAGCTTAGTCAAAGGGCAGATGATCCCTCTTGCCTATTATCACAGTGGATGCTGTGGGGATGAAGTGTTTAAAGAAATTTATCGGGCATATGAAGAAAAACTGCATGAGAACCGTTGGATCGATTTTGATGATATTTTGGTTTATACGTATGAGTTGTTAAAAGAGCGTGAGGATATCAGGAAAGCATGGCAGCAGAAGTTTCCATATATTTTGATCGATGAGTTTCAGGATATCAATAAGATTCAGTATGAGATCGTCAAGATGTTAGCAGGAGAGACAAAGAACCTCTTTATCGTAGGAGATGATGATCAGTCTATTTATAAGTTTCGAGGTGCAAGACCAGAACTGATGTTAAATTTTCCAAAGGATTTTGAGAATACCAGACAGGTGATCTTAAACCGAAACTATCGTTGTGGGGAAGAGATCGTACAGGTTGCGGAAGATATCATTTCTTATAATACAAAACGTTTTGAAAAGAAGATGCAGGCAAGAGAAGATGCTGCAAGTATGGTTGAGGTCCGTACATTTAAAGATCACTATGAGGAGAATAAGCATATCATTTACACGATCAAGGAAGAGATGGCAAAGAAGACACCGTTATCCCAGATCGCGATCCTTTATCGGACCAATCAGGGACCAAGACAGCTGATCGCTGCATTGATGGCATACAATATCCCATTTTATATGCAGGATGCAGTGCCGAATCTGTTTGATCACTGGATTTCCAAAAATATCATAGATTATATGCACCTTGCGATGGGAGATCGCAAAAGAAGCACATTTTTAAGAGTCATGAACCGCCCCAAGCGTTATATCAGCAGGGAGTATCTGACCGAATCACAAGTGTCATTTGATGATCTGTTAGAGAAGGTCAAAGATAAACCATGGCTTTATGAATATGTAGAAGATTTTAAGGAAGATCTTCGGATCATGAAGAATATGACTCCGTTGATGGCGATCAATTATATCCGGAAATCCGTGGGATACAATGCGTATTTAGCAGAATATGCAAGATTTCGCAAGATTCAGGAAGAAGAATTTACGCAAGTATTAGAAGAACTTCAGGAGAGCGCAAAAGGCTATGATACATATGAGGCATGGTTTGATCATATCAAAGAATACACCGAAGAATTAAACCGCCAGTCAAAAGAGAATCAGAAAGAAAAAGAAGGAGTTGTGGTCAGCACGATGCACAGCACCAAAGGATTGGAATTTGAACGTGTCTTTTTGCCAGATGTCAATGAAGACGTGATCCCACATAAGAAGTCCATGAAAGAAGAAGACGTGGAAGAAGAAAGACGTTTGTTTTACGTTGGAGTTACAAGAGCCAAGAAATATCTGCACATCTTGTCAGTAAAGAAACTTTATAACAAAGACAGCAGGCCGTCAAGGTTCGTAGAAGAACTAAGAAGCCGTCAGGAGAAAAGAGGTGTTTTGCATGGAAAATAGAGCGATGCCAAGAGCAGGCGAATTTTATATGCATTTTAAAGGAAAACTTTATCAGATCGTTACGGTTGCAATACATACAGAGACAGAAGAACCATTGGTGGTCTATCAGGCAATGTATGGAACGTTTAAGACATATGCAAGACCACTTGCGATGTTCTTAAGTGAAGTCGATCATGAAAAATACCCAGATGTGCAACAGATATACCGTTTTCGGAAAGTAGAACTGTGTGAAAATTCAGAAGCAGAACTGGTTGATGAAGTGACAGCACAGGAAAATGAATGTGATGAGACAGAAGAAACAGCAGACATTGAACCACTGTTGAAATTCTTAGATGAAACAGATCTTCATGAGCGCCTGAATATTTTATTACAGTATAGAGATCAGATCACAGAAACGATGCTGGAATCCATGGGTATGGCAATGGATTGTGTCCTGAATGGAAAAACTCTGGAAGAAAAGTATTATGAACTTGACAAAGTGATCCGAACAAAACTTCAATATGAAAAAAAGCCCCGCATATAAGATGCAAGGGCTTTTTTATTAATATCATATTATTCTTCGTCTTCTAAGATCTCATCTAAGACAGCAGTGACTGTCTCATATTCTTCGTCTGTTTCAATGTTGTCAAGACTGAAAGTATCAGGATCTTCAGGGTCTTCGTTGTAACGATATAAAAGTAAAGCCCCTTCTTCGTCATCACTTTCTAAGTCTTCAACAGTGATCAATGCGATATATTCCTGATCATCTAATTCTTCTACAGAGAATAAAGCGATCACGGCACAGTCTTGTTCAGTTCCATCTTCTAATTCTAAATGGAGCACAGGAGTTTCTTCTTCAATGATATTATCTACTTCGTTAAATTCACTCATTTTGATACCTCTTTTCTTAGTCTTTTCTCCACTATACTAAAGGATCATAAAAAAAGCAAGAAAAGGATAAAAAAAGATCACTTTGTCTAAGAATTGACAAGAAAAAACAGGTATGATACGATACGAACTAATGGAGGTAAAACAATGGAAGAATATAAGTTTTTGCTGGATATCGCAATCATTCTGGCAATGACCAAGTCTTTTAGTCTTGTGTCGAAGAAGTTTAACATGCCGCCAGTCGTTGGAGCATTGATCGCGGGAATCATTTTAGGACCAGTGGTCCTTAATGTAGTGAGTCCTTCAGATTCAGTTTTAAATCTGGCTGAAGTAGGTGTAGTTGTTTTAATGTTTCAGGCAGGTCTTGAGACAGATATTGATGAGTTGAAGAAGAGTGGAATTCCCGCATTCGTCATTGCGTTATGTGGAGTATTGATCCCACTTATCATGGGAGCTGTTTTATCCGTTATATATGGAAATAATATCATGGAATCGATCTTTATTGGAGTGATCCTAACAGCAACTTCAGTAAGTATCACAGTAGAAGCATTACAGGATATGGGACATTTAAAAGGAAGAGTCGGAACAGCAATCCTTGGGGCAGCGATCATTGATGATATCTTGGGAATCGTTTTATTATCAATTATGACAAGCCTTGGGGGAGCATCTGGATTCCATATTCAGGCAATCCTTAAGATCTTGATCCAGATGGCAGCATTCTTTGCGATTTCTATTATCGGTGGAGTTGGGATCAAGAAGTTCTTTGAGTGGCTTTCTACTTATAAGAATCCAGAGATTGAACGTCATAGAAGAAGAGTTCCGGTGTTTGCACTTGCATTTTGCTTAGCACTTGCATTTCTTGCAGAAGTGTTTGGAATCGCTGATATCACAGGTGCATATCTTGCAGGGATCATTTTATGCAGGCTCCCAGAACGATTTTATATATACAACAAGATTGAAGTTTTATCGTATATGCTGATCACACCAGTATTCTTTGCAAGTATCGGTCTGAATGTAAACATTCATGGAATGACACAGACGTTGATCATCTTTACGATCATTTTATGTGTGATCGCAGTGATCTCGAAGATCGCGGGATGCGTTTTTGGAGCATTGTTGTGCAAATATACGAAGAGAGAATCTGTACAGATCGGAGCAGGAATGGTATGCCGAGGTGAAGTTGCACTGATCGTTGCACAGAAAGGAATTTCTGTTGGATTATTATCAGAAATTTTCTTTGCACCAGTAGTCATCATGGTTCTCGTCACAACACTCTTATCACCGATCATTTTAAAAATGTTATTTGCAAAATAAGACGTGAGGGTCAAAAGTAAAATATTTACGATACAGATAAAACAATAGAAAAGAGGCTTTAATATGATAGACACAGTCGTATCTGTAAAACTTCCGATCGGAGAGATGCTAAGGATCAAAAGAAATCGTCTGATGCCGGATGTGGTGACTGGAGAGGAGAAGAGAATCTGTCTGGTGTCTGGAATCTACGGAGATGAGCTTGGCGGACAGTATATCTGCGGAGAGATCATTCGCCGGATCAAGGCAGAATTTGAGAATTTGACAGGTATTGTCGATGTGTATCCAGCGGTCAATCCATTAGGACTGGATGCACGAACAAGAGCAGTACCAATCTCAGATATCGATTACAGCAGTGCATTTCCAGGAGACATCAATGGAGGTCTGGAAGATTATACAGCAGCTAAATTGATCGAAGATATCAAAGGAGCATCCTGTTGCATTGATATTCATTCTAGTAATATCTTTTTGCAGGAAGTTCCTCAAGTACGTTTAAATAACGATTACGATGAGACATTACTTCATCTGTCAAAATATATGAATACGGATCTTGTCTGGATCCATCCTTCTCAGACAGTGAATGAAGGAAGTTTAGCTTTCACTTTAAACCAGATGGGAATCCCAACTATGGTTACGGAATCCGGTGCAGCATTTCGTATCCGTTACGAGTACTGCCGCCAGATCATAGATGGAATTTTTTCGGTGATGGCAGAACTTGGTATCTGGAAGGGAAAGGTTCAAGGCAAAACAAAGGTTCCGTTTATCCACGAAGACCAGATCTTTTATTTAAATTGTGAATCCAGTGGATTGTTTGTTTCTTACAAGCGATTAAAGGATCCGGTAAAGAAAGGCGAGATCATAGGGATCGTACAGAATCCTTTAATGGGAGCAACGGAAGAAGAAGTGGTTGCCCCAACCGATGGTATTTTGATGACATTAAGAGAACATCCAAGTGTAACGGAAGGGTCCTTGGTAGCCAGAGTGATCGGAGGGAATGCACTATGAAAAAAGAAATCATATATTCCTCAGGAAATTACTTAAGAGATGAGTTTAAGATCGAAGGATATCTCTTTGGAAAACAAAGTGAAGGATCAGAACCAGCGGCATGTATTGTCGGAGCAATGCGTGGAAATGAATATCAGCAGTTATATATTTGTTCTCAGTTAGTCAAACGTTTAAAAGAACTGGAGAACAGTGGTGCGATCGTTGGAGATAATCAGATTCTGGTCATTCCATGTGTGAATAATTTTTCAATGAATGTCGGAATGAAATACTGGGTATCTGATAACAGTGATATCAACCGTCAGTTTCCTGGGAATTTTGACGGGGAACCAACAAGCCGTCTGGCAGCACATTTATTTGAACGGGTTAAAGGATTCCGCTATGGAATCCATTTTGCATCATTTTTCAGAAGCGGGGATTTTGTGCCACATGTGCGAATGCCTGCAACAGGAAAAGAAAGCACCAGCCTTGCAAGTCTGTTCGGGTTGCCTTATGTATTAACAAGCAAACAACGAAATTTTGATAAAAAGACATTAACTTATAACTGGCAGATCAATGGGACGGATGCATTTTCGGTATATTCTGGGGAAACAGATAATATCGATGTGAATCTGGCCAGGAAGGCTGTATCTGCCGTGCTTCGCTTCTTGACTCGAATGGGTATTTTAAAATATAATTGCCATAACGGGTATATTGCGAGTATTATAGAAGAAGAGGATCTTGTATCCGTCAAAGCAAGTGCTCCGGGATTCCTAAGACGTTTTGTGACGATCAATGAGGAAGTTAACCGAGGTCAGCTGCTTGGTGAAGTCATTAATCCATATAATGGAGAGATTTTATCAGAGATCCGTTCAACGGCAGATGGAATCATATTCTATGCCGAGGATCAGCCAACGATTTTGGAAAATGCATCTGCATTTCAGGTGATTAAGAAACTACATGAATAAATGGGAGGAAATCATGGGAGAAGTTAGAAGAGTCTATGTTGAAAAGAAAAAAGACTACGCAGTAAAAGCAAAAGAGCTGCATGCATCATTGAAGCAGTATCTTGGACTGGATGTCGAATCTGTTCGTGTCCTTGTCCGCTATGACATCGAGAATCTATCCGATGCAAGTTATGAAAAAGCACTGGTTACAGTATTTAGTGAACCACCAGTTGACGACGTGTATGAAGAGACATTACCACTTGCCGATGGGGAAATATCTTTCAGCGTTGAGTTTCTGCCAGGTCAGTTCGATCAGAGAGCAGATTCTGCACAGCAGTGTGTGAAACTGTTGAATGAGGACGAAGATGCCCTGATCAGAAGTGCAACAACTTATGTTGTAAAAGGTGACTTAACTGACGAACAGTTAGAAGCAGTCAAAGAATATTGCATCAACCCAGTTGACTCAAGAGAGGCAGCTGCAGACAAACCAGAGACATTAGTGATGGATTTTGAAGAACCAGCAGATGTTAAGATTCTGGATGGATTCAAAGATATGGAAGAAGACAAATTTAAAGAATTATATGATTCTTTAAATCTTGCTATGACATTCAAAGATTTCCTTCATATCCAGAATTATTATAAAGGAGAAGAAAAGAGAGATCCTTCCATGACAGAGATCCGTGTACTGGATACTTATTGGTCAGATCACTGTCGTCATACAACATTCTCCACAGAACTTACAAGCATTGGATTCCAGGATGGATTCTATCGTGCACCATTAGAAGAAGCATATTATTCTTACATGGATGACTTTGAAGAGATGTACAAAGACCGTGATGACAAATATGTCTGCTTAATGGATATGGCATTAATGGCGATGAAACGTCTTAAAAAAGATGGAATTCTTGACAATATGGAAGAAAGCGATGAGATCAACGCCTGCAGCATTGTTGTACCAGTAGAAATTGATGGTAAGGAAGAAGAATGGCTGATCAGTTTCAAGAATGAGACACATAACCATCCAACAGAGATCGAACCATTTGGTGGAGCGGCAACATGTCTTGGAGGAGCGATCCGTGACCCATTATCAGGACGTTCTTATGTATATCAGGCAATGCGTGTTACAGGTGCTGCTGATCCAACAGTTCCATTAAAAGACACATTAAAAGGTAAATTACCACAGTATAAGATTGTAAATGAAGCTGCGAATGGATACAGTTCTTACGGAAACCAGATCGGTCTTGCAACAGGATATGTTAATGAAGTATATCATCCAGACTATGTTGCAAAACGTATGGAGATCGGTGCCGTTATGGGTGCAGCACCTAGAAAGAACGTGATCAGAGAGAACTCTGACCCAGGAGATATCATCATCTTATTAGGTGGAAGAACAGGACGTGACGGTTGTGGAGGAGCAACAGGATCATCTAAAGTTCATACAGAAGAATCTATCGAGACATGTGGAGCTGAAGTTCAGAAAGGTAATCCACCAACAGAACGTAAGATCCAGAGATTATTCAGAAGAGAAGAAGTCAGCCGTCTGATCAAGAAATGTAACGACTTTGGTGCAGGTGGAGTTTCCGTAGCGATCGGAGAACTTGCAGATGGTCTGGTTGTAGATCTTGATAAAGTACCTAAGAAATATGCAGGACTTGATGGAACAGAATTAGCGATTTCTGAATCTCAGGAACGTATGGCTGTTGTTGTAGATCCAAAAGACGTAGATCAGTTCCTTGCATACTCTGCAGAAGAGAACTTAGAGGCTGTAGAAGTTGCTGTTGTAACAGAAGATCCAAGATTAGTACTGAAATGGAGAGGAAAAGAGATCGTTAATATCTCAAGAGCTTTCCTTGATACAAACGGAGCACATCAGGAAACAGAAGTATTTGTAGAGATCCCTCACCGTGTAGAATCTTACTTTAACCGCAAAGACGAGACAGGTACATTTGAAGAAGTGTGCAAGAATACATTATCTGATCTTAATGTATGTTCACAGAAAGGTCTCGTAGAGAGATTCGACAGCTCTATCGGAGCAGCAACAGTTACAATGCCATATGGTGGAAAATACCAGATGACACCAATTCAGACAATGGTCGCAAAACTTCCAGTATTGAAAGGAGAATGCGATACAGTCACAATGATGAGTTATGGATTTGATCCATATCTGTCCAAATGGAGCCCATTCCATGGAGCAGTTTATGCGATCACAGAATCTATCGCGAAGATCGTGGCTACTGGTGGAGATTATAGCAATATCCGCCTGACATTCCAGGAATACTTTAAGCGTCTTGGAGAAGATAAGACACGCTGGGGACAGCCGGTTGCAGCACTGCTTGGTGCATATCAGGCACAGATGGGATTTGGACTTGCATCGATCGGTGGAAAGGACAGTATGTCTGGAACATTCAATGACATTGATGTACCACCAACACTGGTATCTTTTGCAGTCGATGTAGCGAAGACAACAGATGTTATCACACCAGAACTTAAGAGAGCAGGAAACCGTCTGATCCGTATCTGTATCCCAACAGATGCATACAATCTTCCAATATATTCTGAAGTGAAAAAAGTATACAAACGTATTACAAAACTGATCAAAGATGGAATTATCAAATCTGCATATGCAATTGGCGGCGGAGGAGCTTTAGAAGCAGTTGCCAAGATGGCATTTGGTAATAAATTAGGTGTGATTTTTGATGAAGAAGTAGAATTAAAAGACTTAACAGATCCTAAGTTTGGATCATTTGTTGTTGAAATGAGCACAAGAGATGTTCATAAACTTGCGATTCCAGGATTAATGTTAGGTGAGGTTACAGACAAACATGAATTTGTATTTGGTGACGAAGTTGTAACATTAGAAGAAGCGATCGATACATGGAAGAAACCATTAGAGAAAGTATTCCCAACAAGATCTGAAGGAGATCAGAGCATCGTTGATACAACAAGACACTATACAAAAGGAAATATTTACGTATGCAAGAATAAAGTTGCAAAACCAAATGTATTTATTCCAGTATTCCCAGGAACAAACTGTGAATACGATTCTGCAAAGGCATTCCGCCGCGCAGGAGCAGAAGTAGAGACACTTGTATTTAAGAACCAGTCAGAATCCGACATTCTTGAATCTGTAGATGCATTTGAAAAGGCAATCAGCCAGGCACAGATTATTATGTTCCCAGGCGGATTCAGTGCGGGTGATGAACCAGAAGGTTCTGCGAAGTTCTTTGCAACCGTATTTAGAAATGAAAAGATTAAAGAGTCCGTTATGAAGCTTCTTAACGAGAGAGACGGTCTTGCACTTGGTATCTGTAATGGATTCCAGGCACTCGTTAAGCTCGGTCTTGTACCATATGGAGAAATCGTTAACCAGACAGAAGATTCTCCAACACTGACAATGAATGAGATTGGCCGCCATGTATCTACTATGGTATATACAAAAGTAGTAACCAACAAGTCCCCATGGCTTCGTAAAGCCGTACTTGACCAGATTTATGCAATTCCTGCATCTCATGGTGAAGGACGTTTTGTTGCAAGCAAAGAATGGATTGAAAAATTATTCAAGAATGGACAGGTTGCAACACAGTATGTTAACTTAAACGGAGAACCTACAATGGATGACCGCTACAATCCAAATGGTTCCTACTATGCTATTGAAGGTATCACAAGCCCAGACGGACGTGTCCTTGGTAAGATGGCACATTCCGAACGTATCGGAGAGAATATTGCTAAGAATATTTACGCAAAACAGGATCAGAAGATTTTCGAAAGTGGAGTAGAATACTTTAAGTAAATTCTGAATTGCCGCAGGCAAGGG
>OGOZ01000977.1_pt1 | contig 17297 bp, 16 predicted proteins | sample 1552801 | NCBI WGS metagenome assembly OGOZ01 (sample SAMEA2580196, study PRJEB22360) | human gut metagenome | biome: human gut; feature: human-associated habitat; material: faeces | place: Denmark | collected 2008/2010 | reverse complement strand
TTTTATAAAGAATAAAACATTGTCATGTTATTTGTTTGTAAGTGGTACTGAGAAAATTGAAACATCTTATGAAAATAAAATTTCTAAGAAAACATATAGAGATGTGATTAGAAAAGTATTTACATCAGATTATTTTAAAAGTAAATATTTTAAAATTATAGTCAATAAAACACATGATATTGAACATGAAATCATTGAAATGGAAAATAAAGTAGTTGAGTTGCAAAAATCAATTACAGAATTAAGAAATACTGTACTAAAATTAAACAATTCACAAATTTAACCAATTTTTTATTATGAAATTTCAAATAGACTCAGTTCAAACCTACAATTATGCATGGAAGGTAGGAGATAGATTTAAAGAAATACTCAAATTGTACCCATACCTAAAAGGTAAAATTGCTAAATTGCCTAACGATAACAGAAACATAATTACTATTGAAATTAATTCATTAGAAGAATTGAATGATTTGGTAAATGGTTGTATGTGTCAGGTTGTGTATGATGCAACTAATTATGTTGATGAAGATGGTTTAAATGGTAAGATAACAATTTATGATGATTATATGGAGTAGATTATAATGAATAAAAATATTATAGCTGAGCAAGTAACAGCAGTTTACTTAAAAAATAAATTGATTGGAATGTTTCATTTTGGTATAGAAGAAACTGAAAAATATATAAATGACGGTTATGTATTTTTAGGTTTATCATATGATGATGTAGCTGATTTAGAATATCAAACTTTTTGGGATGTATATTATGAAGATTAAATCTAAGATTAACAATTTATGATGATTATATGGAGTAAAAGAATGTGAAATTTTCAATGGTTGGTGGAAAAATCCTGATTTTTTCAGCTACTTAGACAAAAAATAATAAATATTATTACCCCTAACATTAAGGAATTTATGAACTAGCAACTGAAATGAGAGACCTTTGGATTATAAACTATAAGAGAAGATGTTTTCAATTGAAAAACAGTGATAATCAAACGTTTAAAATATTTGTTACTTCAAGTGAAAAGAAGTATAGATTAGAATTAGAAGAAGATAATTCTTTAACATACATCACACAAAGTAATAATTTACAAATCCTTAAGGATCTGGTACGTTCATTGCAAAATCATATACAATTAGACATAATCATGCAACATTTCAAAATGCTTGATTTGTCTAATTTACAAAAGATAATTAGAATTTTAACATGAAATTAAGAATTACACATAGAATTCAAGAAACTGGTAAAATTGAGATTTCTGTTGATACTGAGATTAATAATCAGCAAATTTATTCAAAAATATTTGACACAAAAGAAGCTGCTATTAAATCTATCAACAATATTTTAACAGCAGCCAAAATTGATGAAAAAAGTTTACAATCACCAATTGAATTTGAGAATGAATTTGGTAGTATTACTTTTGATGTTAATTTGGACTTTTCTAAAGAAGATGAATACAAGCAATTTGTAGAAGATATTTTTAAGCAAGAACTGATTAAGTAATTATGAAGATGAAACAGTTCCAAATAGATGAAAGAAAAATGCATTCTTTTGAAGAAAAAGAATTTTAAACATTAGTAGTTAATATACATAATAGCTTTATTGAAACAATAAAAATTTTTTAATCTTTAATCTTAAAATATAAAATTATGGAAAATAAAACAAAAATAGAAGCAACAAAGGAACAGTTACAGGTAATAATTAAATTTTCCTTTATTGATGGTAGTTTAGAAGAAGGATTATCTCTACATAGAGATGAATGTAGAAAGCAGTTAAAAGAATATGATTATGAAGAAATTCTTAAATTTTCTGATATCATAAAAGCTTTTGGCAGTTTTACAGAATTTAAAAAGTTTTTCAGAGAAATTGAGAATTATTAATTGCTTTTGAGAAGTTAAAAATTACATATATAAATTTAAATCCTAAAGTTATGAAACAAAAACACACACAATTCAAAACGGTGAAATAGTCAGAGTTGAATGTTCTTGATAGGTGTAAGTAACCTTTGAATTGTTTTTTAGAAGTGGTAATCATATGAAACTGGTTGAATGTTCCAGGCCTATCTCCACTTTATCCATTTAAATCTTTTTTGTTCTTTGAAATGTATTTTGCAATTCCAGAAGAAAGAGGAGGTATACTCTACCTAATACACAGGTAACGATACAGGAAAATAATGTGTATCAATCCAATACACAAGCTAGTCACTATATAAACACAGACTAGTGTACGGTTAAAAATTCCAGGTGTGTATAATTGCAAATCATGTTAAGCCTCAATACCCCTTAATATTGACTTAGGGTAATTGAGGGTGTGGTAACCACAGCAAAGTGAATGCTACAAAGTCACTCCACATTAAGTAACCAATGCATGGGTGAAATTTTAAATGTGTGGTTGGTTAGCTTCTCCAACTATAAAATTAGAAGCATTATTCTTTGACAATTGGTAGATAGATGGAAATAGTGACATGACTCCCTCATAAGGAGTTTGTAGTAGGAGCATTACCTACATCTACCTAACACTTTAATGCCAATTTACTCAAGTGGTTAACGAGGAATCATTTGTAATGATTTGCTTTTCAGCTTCACAGGTTCGAATCCTGTAATTGGCTTTTAATCTTAGCTTGCTATATCTGACAGCAATAAATGGATATAGTGGAGTTTAGAGATAACAAGCTGTCTGTTATCTCGGCCTTTCTTTCATATAAAAATAGGTTGGCAGTTAACCTCAAACTGCATAAAAACTTGCATCTTTCTAATTTCCTTTTGGTGCATGCTTCCAGAAGTTTTTCCAAAGTTTTCAAGGAGCATTGCTTACATCTGCCTAAAATTGATTTTTTGATATTTTTTATTAAATATTTTTATAATAGTGATTAAAGCTTATAAATATAGACTGTACCCAACCAAAGATCAAGAAGTATTACTATCTAAACACTTTGGTTGTGTTCGCTTTATTTATAATTGGGGACTAGATTTCAAAACCAAACATTACAAAGAAACTAATAAAAACATTGGATACATGCAAATTTCAGGTAAAAATGGAGCATTATCCAACCTTAAAAATGAGAATGAATGGTTAAAAGAGGTAAATTCCCAATCATTGGTTTCAGCTTTAGGAAATTTAGATAGAGCTTATACTAATTTCTTTAGTCATCGTGCAAAGTTCCCTAAATTTAAAAAGAAATCTAACAAACAATCATTTCAGGTCCCTCAACATGGTTGGTTTGATACTAAAAACAATAGACTCTACATACCAAAATTTAAGGAAGGTATATATTGCAAAATACATAGAAAATTGCCAGCTGGTAAACAAGGAACAATAACCATTTCAAAAAATCCTTCAGGAAGATATTTTGCTTCTGTGATAGTTGAAATAGATGGACCTGTAAAAGAAAAGATCATACCAACAAAAGAATCAACTATTGGCTTGGATTTTGGGTTAAAAACGTTTATTACAACATCAAAAGGAGAGAAAATATATTCTCCTGAATTTCTTAAGAAAAATCTAGCTAAGTTGCAAAAACTTTCTAAACAACATTCTAAGAAACAAAAAAGTTCAAAGAATAAAGAAAAAGCTAGAATTAAATTAGCTAGATTACATGAAAAAATTTCAAATCAAAGATTAGATTTCCTACACAAATTATCTTCTAAACTTGTTAGTGAAAACCAAACTATATGTATAGAAGATTTAAATTTACAAGGAATGTCTAAACTTTGGGGAAGAAAAGTTAATGATTTATCTTACTACACTTTCACTCGAATGCTTTTATATAAGAGCGTTTGGAATGGAAAGAATTTAATTAAGATAGGTCGATTTGAACCAAGTTCACAAATCTGTTCTGATTGTGGTCATCGAAATCATGATTTAAAGATAACAGATAGAACTTGGACATGTCCAGAATGTAATTCTAAATTAGATAGAGATGTGAATGCTGCTATTAATATTAGAGATTTTGGACTAAATGAATTTAATCTACGGCAGGAACTGTCGGAAGTTAAGCCTTTGGAGAGAAAAGCTCTGACTAAAAGAAATCGTAAGAAATCTTCTAGTGAAACTAGTCTCGATGAATTAGGAAAAAAGACGACTCATTCTGAGTCTGAAGCAAGAGTTGCTTTAGCAACCTCGTAGTTCACAATATTTTGAGATGAGTGATAGACCAACATATTATTTTTCCGATTATACTAAAGGTGACGGGAGTGGTATTAAGAGTTTTAGTAATGCATTACCAATTAGTGCATTAGGCGTTAGCAGTTATATAACTAAATCTGGCGAAATTATAAATTTAAGTGAAGGGTTTGAAGGTAGATTTGAAGCTGGTAAAAGTTTGTCATTATCTCAAAACGCATCATCAATGTCATTCACAAACGTTGCACTTATAGGTGGATATAGAAATGACAATGAAATTGAAAATGGTATATATACTGCACCTTATACATATGCTACTACAATTGGTACTAATAAATATCGTAGTTTAACCGGGTTTACAGATAAAAATACACCACCTACATATGAAGAATATGAAGAAGCTGACCCTAAAGACAAACGTAAAATTATTTTTAATGGCAATTGTAATGTTTCAAATATACAATTTACCAACCAGTGTGGAATAGCTCCAAATGAACCAGTTATAGATGTTAATGGTGAAAATAATGTTTTTACATTGGTAAAATTTCAATCACTAATAAGTGACAAATATGCAATAGATTTTGCTGGTTCAACAAAAACACAATTATTATCATGTACAATTAGTTATAATTATTGTGACTCATACCCGTATTGGGATGGCAAACGTTGGATGACCAATGGTCAGTACAGAGGTATAATGAGTGCTGGTATGAATGTACTTACTAGTAATCTACAACCGTATGAATATTGTATAGGTAATTCATATAATAGAGGCATAGGTGTTAAAATAAATAATACCAATTATGAAAGACCTCTCACAGGTGATATAAATGATCCGTATAATTTTATAGATAATTGGTATAAGGATGATGGCGATATTTTAAAATTTGAGAATTTTGGTTTAGATGTATGGTATCAAAATAAAGAAAGACATCACGTTTTCTTAGGCTCATACAGTGGTATAAAATATAGAAACAATCAATATGATGAATTTCCTATTTCTAAATGTGTTGATTCGTTTTTTCAAGAATGGACAGAAGTCGCACGTAGAAGCAGTTCCACATTTAATACATATTTTAGAGTAATCGGTTGGGGTAATCATTTTACTGATGATACATACACAATAACTGATACAGATATTTTTAGCGGCGGTTTTGAAACTGATCCAAATGACCCTGCAAAAATTACCAAATATTTAGGTGAAAAAGGTAAATTCAACACAACTACATACACAATAACAAAAACTATATCTAGCGTATTACAGAAAGTAAATAAACCACTCAATAAACATAGCTATTTGCTATATAATAATGCTAGACCATATGTCGATATCTATAAATTAGATAATAACAAAATTAATGATTTTAGAAATAATAGTAAAAATAGAAATAAATTTATAGGTAAGTTTACTATTAATAATACAGATGTATATTATACCTACAATGTTTTTGGAACGAATGAAAGAAATTGGAGTTATGATAATATAAAAGATTATTTAGACACAAATCCAGATAGTTACAAAGATATAGACCCATTTTATGACCCTATAAAATATAAAACAAAATATAATTGTGGTATATTATATGAAAACATGATAAATTTTGTTAAAAATCATCCAGAATGTATTGTAGGTGGTGTAATTTGTAATGTTGATGCATTTAATCACACCAATACAAGTAGTAGATATTTTAAATTAGAGGATATAAAAGATAGTGATGGTGTACGCTATAATTACGATAAAAATGGTAATTTAAACATAGATATAGCACCAAGAGCACTGATGATACATGGTGGATTGTATGATGATAAAAACTGGACGCTTGAAAACGGCTACACAACACCATTTAAATCACCACAATGGGATTATTATACATGGAATGGTGTACGTGGCACTCCATTTTATTCAGTTGGATTGATTGCTCCTGTAAATACCAGTTTAATTCAATACGAATATAATCAATATTATTCATATATTATGCAAAATGGTGGTAATTCTGGATATATCACAAATAATATTACAGTACCAGATAGATTAATATATGATGGTGAATTTAGTGTTGGAAATGTAAAATGTAATAAAAATTCAACACACGAATATTCTGTATTAACATTAGGTAGAGGGCAATTAGCTAATAGCAGTGCTCCTGTATATAGAGGAGCAAAAAATGCATTTATATTTGATAATAATCAACTTATAAATGCAGATAACACTGATACAAATTATAAAGCACCAACCAATTTTTGGCCAGCAATAATTACCACCAGCACATACAAAAAATACCATATAGTGCCTATATATGGTTCCGATAGCAACAAAACAATGGCAGCTTTAAGTACAAGTTCTCGATACTACTGTGACGCAGTTGAAGGATGGTTTGGATATAATCCTATTGAATATGGATGGATGTTTATTATAAACAACCCACAAATAAATGATGTGACATTTGGTGAAATATCATCATTCAATCTTATTGATTCTGTATATGTACCATCAACAGCAAAAGACATGATTACAATGTTTGAATGCATGACATTGGATAAAAATGGTAAACCTATTTATAACACAATACATAATTCTGTTTTTATTAAAGATATAAAACCAAGCAATTCTAAATCATTTAGATTAAGAATGTCAAATTTAGATATATCCAAATACAATATGATAACTCTTAAAAATACATCATATTTAACTAATATGATAGTGGCAGTTGTCAGTGGTATTGATGTTACAGATCTAACATCAAGTAAAATAGGATTCACATACCCAACATATGCTCACAATGCTAATGCTTATGAAAGATTTATAATACACCCATATTTACAAAAAATTGATGTAGATGTTTATGATGAATCAATAAAAACATTTACACCAGCAACTCGCATAGGTATATGGGGTACCACAATTGATACATTTGTTAGAAACATTACTAGTATTATTAATGATAATAATAAAAATAACTGCACGATATCATTTGATTTAACTTGTGAAACAGAAAATGGAAAAGCTGATTTCGAAACAAATCTAGTATCAGCTTTATCTTGCTATGAGTGCAGTATAAATGGTAATTTGATTACATCCTAAACTTAGCAACAATATTATCAATGTCTTTATAATAGCACGGTGGAATATGTTTTGCTGCAACTTCAAAACTTTTGATTATCAATTCACGCTCGTAATCTGATAATTCAACTAAGTTTTTATTCACCTGTTCACAACTAACAGGTTGTTCTGTCAGTTGTGTTTTTTCTGTTTTTTTCTTTCTAGCCATTTTACATTATACTGTTCAACACAATATCATGAATTTCACTTTGTGAAAATGTAGCTTGTAACCCATTTTCAACATTTTTAGTAATTACTGCAATTGCATCATGAGCATGTAATGATTCACAATGAACACAAATTACTTTAAAATCAAGAATTCGTTCATCTTTAATCAATTGCTCATATACAAGTCTTACTGCATCTTCCACAAATTTAAGATATGCTCCATTTAGCTCTGCAAATGCTTGTTCGGTTTCACGCTTTACTAGCACCTGTACTTCTGTTTTAAGAGCTTCTCTACATTTTTCAACCAATTCTTCAATCCAAATTTGTTTATCATCAAATTGAACAGTTACTCTAGCAATACTTCTTTGAGAATGTGGTGTTGCTAAAATATTTCTGTTTTCCATTGCATGTAACGATAATTCAGTTGAACATGGACAAGTTGATGAATATACAAAATCTAGATGAATGAATCGTTTAATAACATCATTTTTATCAAGATTTACTTCTAGTGTTGTTTTATAGAATTGATATCCTTTAAGTTTACTCCTTAAACTTTGAACCAACATAGGATATGAAAAACTCATAAAAATGTGTGCATCAAACGAACCAAGTTTTTCTTTATATGCATGCAAAATTTCTTCTAATGTATCTAAAGTAACAGTTTTATTACTATATTCATAGAAGTTTCTCATAATACGACTCATATTAATGCCTTTTTTATTAGCTTCTAATGAGACTGTACCTGTAATTGATGCTTCAACCACAACCTCTTTACCATCTTTAGTTGGAATTGTTAAAGGTAATTTAAAATTATGGATACCAACATGTTCAATTGATACGTTTGCACCTTTAATTAAAGATGAAGGTCCATTTTGTAAATCAGGAAGAGTTTCAATATATTCTTCCGTCACTTCAAAATCTTGATATTCTCTTTTAAGATTCATATTTTTTCAAATATATTTATACATTTTAACTTACTAGTTCACCATAACCCAAACTTTTAAATACTTACAATAATGCAAATTCATACAAAAGTTTTTGATAAACAACTCCACTTCAAATATATGAATAATAAAGTATACAAACACCTATTAACATATATTGAATGTAAAGATAATATTGGATTATGCAATTATATTGATAAATTAACTGATAAAAATTACAATGTTTATCAAAAATTTATTTTAATGTTGCATTTATATAAAACATGTATTGATGATAAAATAACATACACTAAAAAAGACAACAAATATATGTTTTATTTGGATGATATTATTAATTCATTGCCAACTATTATAGAAGAATCATGGGTAGAAATCGATAACAATGTAAGTATTTTAGTCAGCCTACCAACCACATTTTACATGAAGACTGTAAATGATAACTCTTTTAATATTACAGCTGGTGAAATGAATGAATATTTCGTAGATAACTGTATTAAATCAATAAAAATTGGTGACTCAGTGCATAATCTATCTCCAAGTGATATAAATCAATTACCATCAAACATATTCAATAACATCATTCAATATATACGTTCCCTAGATATATCATTACAGCAAATAAATGTATTTGGTGATTTTAAAATTAAGCTTTCAGTATTCAGCCTTTTAAACATTATAATACTTATGTTTAAAACAGATATGCACAATTTATGTGAATTTGAATATGTGTTAAGAAAACATGCTAAACTGTCAAACTACGATGATATATCAATGAAGACAGCGCATGAATTTGCTGACATCTATTCACATGAATTACAAGCTCAAAAAGATGCTATAGATGATGCTAAACGACAAACAACCAATATAGTATAAAAACATGTTACCAATTTTTGCAATTGCACGCACTGTCAAAACTAGTGCAAATATTTATACAGCAGTTAATTCTAAAAAAGAAAAACAAACACTTAAAGACCGATTACTGTTTAGAAAAAATAAAATAATGAACATCAATAATGTAGATGGAAATGCTCAACTTAAATTAATAGAACATATTGAACAATTTGTGAAACATAAAATTCTTGTAGATTTAAAAAATCAAGCTTCATTTACATTTACAAGAACCATGGCTATTGCTAAATGGATATTGATTATTGGAGCAATTGGGATGATAGCATATCAATTACGTGGGTTTATTAAAGCTTTTATTGATTTTGCAAATTATATAAATACACATTTTAAACCAATAGAGCAAATTCACAAACTTATTAAAGCATGGCACAATAGCAATGGTAATATATTTATATTTTTTACAAAGTGTAAGCGTCATATATATAGCTTAAAAGATATATTTATTAAAAAACTTGAAGAAGGTTGGAATAATATGGTGAATATGTTACTAAATATATGTGATAAGTTGTGTGATTTTGTTACTAATATATTTACCAATATTAAAACTAATTTGATAGATTTGTTTGGTGCATCTGATGACACATCACCAATATTTGATGAAAACCAAATAACACTTGAAGGTGAAATTCGTGACCCATATGACTATACAAAAACATATATGCTAAACGATTCACATTTACATGATGGTCAAAAATTACCACCACCAACTGAAGACAACACCGACAATAGTGAGTTACAAACTGATGGTGAGGACCCAAAACCAAATGAAGAAGATAATAATTGGACGGTATCTAAACTAGTTAATTCAGTAACAAAAATTACTGATGCATTAAAACCAGCAGGAGAAGAAGTAGTAAACACAATCAAAGGTATTTTTGACAGTGGTGATAAAGCAAAAACAGAAAGTAACAATAAAATAAAAACAGAACAACAGAAAAAAACATATAAGTCTGAAACAAGAGAAACTGTAAACCCACAAAAACCAACTTTTGACAAAACTAATTCTGAGAAATTCGATTTCAAATTACTTGCTATGGTAGATTTATATAATCATAAATTTAACAACACTATAGATTTAAAACGAAAAATAAATGGTGTATTTTTAAATGATGCTATTATTTTGACTGAACTTAAATATGTTTTGACAAAACTTAAATCAGGAGATTCACCGTTGTATAAATATCAAGAATTAACTGAAATTAATCAGTTGAATTCAGAATACCAACAAGTATAATCAATTTTGACATGTCAGACATTAAGAATATATTAACTCAAATAAAATCTTTAGCTGGTACAGTTGATGTATTTATTCCATCATTAAACCAGACTGTTAAAGTACAACAATTATCAGTAAAACAGTGTAAAGATTTAATTAATATGCCTCAAAACATATTACATGCACAATATGCATTTTTTCGAAAATTTTACAATATTTTAAAAGAAAATGCATCTGAATATGCTGATCAATTTAATATTGTTGATAGGGTTCCGTTGTGTATAACATTACGTTCCAAATCACTTGATAAATATCAAGATATTAAATTATCATCAGATATCATACCATTAATACCAACAGTAAAATATGATTTAGTTGCACCAACAGTTACAACAGAAAATTATATTTTTGAAACAAAAATTCCAACATTAAAATCAGAAGATATTTTCAATAAATTTGTAATGACAAATTATAAATTATCAACTGACGTCAGTATTGAAGAAATGCAACAATTATCACAAGAAGTGTTCGGTGAATTAGCAGTTATTGAAATTTGTAAATATATTTCACGTATTACAATTCGTAAAGAAGATATTGATATTGATATGGAATCATTATCACCAATGCAAAGAAAAGAAATTGTTGAAAATATTCAATTAGATGAATTAAGAGATGTGATTGATTTTAACAATAAAGTACATACTGTTGAAGCTATGTATACCAACTATACAATAGATGGTAAAGAGCAACCAGTTCAGCTTGAAATTGGACCAGATTTCTTTATTTTCATTTAAGAAAAACAATTTAAATAATTACAATGCCTGATGATATAAACAGTGACATTGTAAGTAATTCACAATCACCTGAGAATAGTGACATTTTAAATACACAATTCTCAGGTTCCTCATCCGATAATACTGAAAATAATGGTAAAATATCAGCTCAAATTACCAATATAGCTTCATCATTATTAACGTCGACTAAACAGTTAAATCAAGTAAAAACTGACGTTAAAACACTATCTACAAACGTTAATAATATCGAAAAAGATATAACCACTGTTAAGACTCAGCTAAAAACCGTTACAAATCAAACAGAAAAGATCAGCAATCTTAATGAAATAGTTAGAGCTATTAAAAAATTTAATAATAACTCGCAGAAAATACTTAAATCTGACGAACAAGTTGATATTAAAACAAAAACTTCAAAAAAAGAATCTGATGTTGAACTTGTTGAAAAAATTAAAATTGTGTTAGCTGCAGTATTGCCGAAAGCATTAAAAGCATCTAAAAAAGATGAATATAAATCAAATAGCAAAATTGATGAAACTGTTCAACCAGTAACAGTTAAGTCATTTAGTGCATTAGCTAACCAACAATTAGTAAATAATATCAAACAAGCATTGCAAATTAAAAAGCAACAAGATTCTATGGTATCTAAAAGCAATTTAATTAAGATAGCAATACTGGCGTTTGTCGGTATTATTATATATTTACTAGTTAAATTAAAAGATATTAAAGATGCTATTACAGAACAAATACAAAATATAAAAGATGGATTTACTTCAATTGTTGAGACTATAACAAACTGGTTTGCAGATATGAAAAATAGTTTCATGGATTCAATATACAATCCAATAGTATCCAAAATTAATGAATTTACAGCTTTAGTTATTGATATTTATACTGAATGGAAGACTAAATTAGAAGAAATGATGCCAACTAATTTACAAGAATTTATTTCTTCAGTAAAAACAGCAATCATATCAGTTAAGAACTTTTTTACCACAGACTTATTTAAATTAGCACAAAATTTATTACCAGCTCTCAAACAATTTATCAACACGTTTCTTGGTTTTGATTTTTTCAAGAAAGAAGAAACATTACCAGTAGATGAAGAACCTGAAGAAACATTAAAAGATGAAGAAGATACTATAAGTGGTGGTAATCTTGGTAGTATGTCAAATCAAATTAATAGTAAAAAAGATACACCAGGCAAAGCACAACTTCTAAATGAAAACAATAACATAAATAACAATAATGCTACAAAGATAGAGAATGATAATATTGTAAATGTTGCTGGTACCAAACTTGCCCAACAACTATCAAACACACTCATCTTGCAAAATGGTGAGATGATTAAACTAAATAAACAAGATGATATTTACATTGCAAATAAACCAGATGGAGTGATAGCAAATATCTTCAGAGAAATTAATGCAAATTATTCCAAAACATATACAAAATTAGCTAATCATTTTGATAGTATATTAGATAACATACAAGAACAAGACAAGCAACTTGCATCAATGTGTGATAATATTGGTAATTTAAAATCAAATACACAAAGTGAGCAATTTAAAGTAGCATTAATTCAGTTACAACAACAAATATCAGCGTTACAAACTGCATCAACACAACCGACTGTATATTCTGGTGTCGATATTGTAAGAAGGCAAGTTAGACGGTGTTTTAATATGTAATGGATTTATTTTTTAGCACAGGTGTTTTCAAAGGATTTAATGGAATTGTCAAATCAACAGGTCCATGGATTACTGTTTCTAAAACAGTTGATTTAACCAAAGCGTTTTATGGAACTAAACCGAAAGTTGTAAATACTGCATTCAACTTTCTAAAGTGGATGTTAAGAATAAATTCAATAAAGAATTTAATTAAAAAATTATCCAAAACACTATTTAAATTTGGTATAGGATTTACGAAAAAAATAGCTAAAATAAGTGCAAAAATAGCTACGTTTATTGGTAAGAAAACTGTCCGAGGTATTATATCTGTTAGTAAATTTATTGGAAAAAATACATTAAAATTAGCTAAAGGTGCATTTGAAAAAATAAAAAAGATTTTAAAACGTATAATCACTCCATTTAAACGATTTGGTAAAGTAATCAAAAATAAAGTTATAAAATGGTTTAGACGTATTAAAAATACGTTTAAAATGGTAATTAGAAAGATATCAAAACCTATTAAAAAACTATTAACTCCTGTGTTAGCTGCTATAAAATCCGTTAAAAAATTGTATGGCAACGTTAAGAATTTTATAGTAACTAAAACAGGTGCAATGTGGAATAAAGGCAAAACAGCATTTACCAAAGTTAAAAATAGTGTTAAAGGGTTTAAGAAAAATGCTGTGATGTTAATGAGTAAAAAGAAAAATGAAATTGTTGGTAAAGCAACAGGGTTTGGTAGAAATGTTGAAGCATTTAAATTAAAAACTAAAAAGAAAGCAATACAGAGAGGTAAAGCAGCAGCTAAATGGGTAAAAAATACTAAAATGTATAAAGGTGCTGCAAAAACCGCAAAATTTGCTGCAAAATTGGTTGGATGGGTAGCAGCTGGTATAAAATGGTTTTTTAGAATTTTCAAACAAATATTCAAAGTAATATTTACAAATATATTAAAACCGATAGCATCACTTATAGGCACCACATTAGCAGCTCCAACAGTTGGATTAAGCTTTCTTATACCAATAATATGTGGTATAATATTTGAATTCTGGATGATTAAAGATGAATTTTTTGAAGCTGGGTGGTTTAAACGTTTAAAAATGTTTGGTGAATTTCTCTTAGATGTTTTAACTTGGTGTGTACCTGGGGGTATTGCAGCATGGGGCATATTAGCAATTCAATTAGCACCGCTAATAGCTGAATTTGGTCCTATGGTGTGGGGTGTTATACGTGGTCAATGGGATGAATATCAAGAATGGAAAGCTCAAGGTTTGGATGAGTATGGATCACCTGGTAATGACATAGTATTCAACGTTGAAACATCAACTAAACTTGAAAATATCAAAGATTTAGAAAAATCAACATTTACAAGACGATTCTTATATGCTAAAAATAAGACAAACCAATATAATAAAAATATCATAGATATAATCGATTGTATACAAACCAATCAACAAAAACGCACAATACTATTACAGAACTGCAACAGTGTATTTGCTGCTTATCCCACGTTTTAAATATTTCTAAATAATGGCAATTGGTGATATAATAAGTAATTTACTTGATAAAAAAGAAACTAAAACTGCAAGTTTCTTATGGAATTTATTACCCACTAAAGCAGGTTCCAAAAATATCCAGTCCGCAGCTCAAAATTTAAGAAAGATAAGTAGTATTGAAAGTTCAAGAGTTGAACGTATAGAAAATTTATATAGAACATTAGCAGATGCTGGTAAAGACTTTTCATATATAGATAAAGCTATTGCAAAAGAATTTGAAACTCCAGATAAACCTGAATCAAGTTTATATGTTATGACACCTATCAATGGTGGAACGACACTGATTGACGTTGTAAATGATTATGAATGGACCACAACACCAAAATCCGGTAGAGGTACAGCTCCATATATTATCATGCGTGAAATGCAACCAAAAACTGGTGCAGAATTACAACGAGCTATATATGCTGTTGATTCATTAACAGACAGTGTAAAAGATGTTGGTGGTAAAGCTGAAGATTTGATTAACAGCACAGCAACTAAGTTTAATGCACCTGCATCACTTAAATCAGCAATTAGTACTACTGCTGAAAAATTTTATGATGTTATTGAATATATTAATGATGCTAAAAGTAAGGTTAAAAGCGGAGTTGGTCTTGAATCAAGTATGCAACTATCAAAACAGGGGCATTTAGCTTCATATGATAATTTATATAACTGTGATTATACTGGTTGGAATTTTAAATTGCCATATTTTGAAAATAGTCCATTAGCAACACCACAGAATACGTTTACTAGTGGTTCACATAAAACAGGAGCTAGTTATTTAGCAGATGGAGCAGAATTTCTAAACAATATAATTGGAGGTGCTCAAAGCACACTTGCTCAATTAACTAGTAATGAAGAACGTTCAACTGAAACACCTAAATCATATTCAATGGCTACAGATGGTGCCCAATTTTCATTTAAATTTCCATTATTAAACACTGGAGATGAATATCAAGCTGCAACTAATTATCAATTAGTACAGCTATTAAAATATCAAAGTAGGCCATATAGATCAACTAGAAATTTAATAGTTCCTATAAACATATACGAAGTTTTCATACCAGGTATACGATATATACCATATGCATTCATACGCAATGTTAATGTTGAATTTCAAGGTGTGCGAATGCCATTAGATATGCAAATAATGTTTGATAACAAACCAACTAATATAACTGCAATTATACCTGAAGCATATATGGTAAATATTGAATTGCAATCACTTACAAACGAAACAGGTAATTTTATGATTGAATCAATGGTAAATCAGAGAGGATTATAAAATGAGTAATGAAACTAATTTTTTCGGAGATTATTACAATTCTTTAAATACTAAACATTTACCTTCTACTAGATATGAAAATATCTTTAAGATCGGTTATGATGATAAATATCCTTTTTTTAACATTTTCAAAACAATAACATTGCCTAATGATATTGATGACAGCTTTTTCACATATGTAAAACCATTACCAACAGATACATGGACAAATTTAAGTTACATATATTATGGTAATATAGATTTATGGTGGTTAATTGCAATTACAAATGACATTTTTAATCCATTTATAATGCCAAATTATTTGAAAATACTAAAACCAGAATATATAGATTTGGTAATTGATAATATTCAATCACAATTGAAATGAGTCAACAAAATTCATCAACAGTCAGTATTAATAATGTTGATCATGACATCACTATCATGTTTGATGATCTAAACCAACAAAAAGCTTATATTGGGTATGCATTAATTAATAGAATTTCTATTTTCACAAACATCTTCGATCCGTTCTTTTCCGGTGAATTAGAATATATAGATGAGTTTGCTCTAGAAAAAGCTGCAAACAATAAAGATGCAAATATAAATGCAACAGCTAGTTATAGATATCGTGGAGATGGTTATGATAAGTTAACAATTACAATACATCCTCATAGCAATGCTAGCAATGCTAATATTGCTGATTTTGCTTGTTCATTTTCAATAGTTAATTCATATCATAAATTTGATAATAATACTGGAAAATTGGTAAAAGTGTTGATATTAGAGGATTGGATGAAACACATATTAAGTGAAAGACAGTCATATTTCACAACATGCAATAAAAATATAAAATATACAGCACAATGTTCAAACGTTCAACGTTCAATGACAACTGGATGTGCATTATCTTCATTACTTTCACAAAATTTTCCTGGACTACAAGTTAAAGATAGTGTTTGGGATAATGGTGGAAATGAAATTTTTTATTCAGCAGGTATAAACGAAAAAGCTCTAACCACATTAGAAAAATTATATAATTTACATTTTTCATCAGCAGATAACATAAATGATAAATGTTTTTTATCCCACAGCACATACAGTGATAATAATTGGTCTCTTATCAGTTTAAATGATATGTTTAGCAATGCTATCAACGCTCAAACATTACCAAAACAAGCTGGTAACATTTATACACAAACAATTTATTTAGAAAATACCAATGATTCAAATAGCACACATAATAGTAAGTACAACCCAACAGGTAGTCTTGTAAATAAACAATCTGGTTATGTGCAATCTTATGATTTTAAAGATTTACAACATCGTGATGCGGTATCTTTAAATTCTCATGTAGTATATAATTACAATACATCAAATAAACAATTTAATATTGATGTAAATGATGGTAATATTGATAAGTTTAAAGAATTTTTCTTTGCTAATTATATAAGTAAATTAATAGGTAAAAATGATAAACCATATCCAAACATACCACTAACTCAGATAAAACAAAATAATATTACCACCACTAATATATTCAATTTATATGATAATAGTAATATAAGTGTT
>OGOZ01000976.1_pt1 | contig 17313 bp, 18 predicted proteins | sample 1552801 | NCBI WGS metagenome assembly OGOZ01 (sample SAMEA2580196, study PRJEB22360) | human gut metagenome | biome: human gut; feature: human-associated habitat; material: faeces | place: Denmark | collected 2008/2010 | reverse complement strand
TATATACTTTTGTGTTTTTATTTTATTTAATCGTCACTATACTAATTCTTTACTTACCTACATATTATGTCAGTAATATTTTGAGTTAAAGTAACATTTTCAGATTGTTCATCAGCGGTGTTATAACCGAAATCAGTAATATGGTAACTTGCACTTATTCCTGCTTGCACACTAGAAATACTTCCGCTAGGTTGTATTTCTTTCCCCTCATATGTAATCCTAAATTTTAATTGTGTTGCTTTGCTAGTTAACAAACCTGTTTCAGTTATTTCTACCCAATTCACTCCATTGTCAATAGAATAATAGAATTGTGTAGGAGCTGATATACGGTCAAATTCGCTTACGCTTACACTATACCCACTAGCAGCCGTATAACTTACTTCATTACTCTTTTCACTATCAACATAGCCAGTAGCCTTTGCAATTGCATAAATTGTATATGTTCCAGCAGTTGTAATTAAAGTAGATAAATCTACACTTGTAGTAGTAATAGTTGTAAGTAAAGCGTTATTACTATAAATAGCATACGAAGTTGCATTAGCTACAGCAGTAATAGTAAGTGTGCTATTTGAAAGAGATATTGTAGGTGCTGAAGTAAAACGTAGTAAGCCATTATAAGTTGGTAAAATTACTCCTTCATATGTACCTACTACTCCACCTATATTAACATCTTTTTTAATGTTTGTAGCAAGCATAGTGCTAGGTTTTGTAATAGTGACTTTGCTTAAAACTTTTCCGCTTGTAGGAGTAATTACTTGATTGCCACTAGCCATACTTAAAGCAACTGTTTTTTCTTCAGTTGGTGTAGAAGGTACATTAGTAATAATAGTTGCTTTACTCATTCCGTCATAGCCACTATCAGGTGTAATTTCAGTTGTACCATTTTGAGTGATGGTAACATCTTTTTCTTGTAATTTTGATTTCCCAATTGCATTAGTAATTCCACTTGCCATTAGTACATTACCTCAATTCTTGGAATAATTACATTTGAAGTTGGCTTTTCTTTTGCATATAAATATATACCACCATTATATGTTTCTACCATTGGTGCATAATTTCCACTCACTGCGTCAGTTAAAGAAAATGCTACCATAGGAAACATTGTAGGCGTTACATTTTGCAACGGAATATTAACCTTAAAAGCATACCCTAAAGCAGTATAAGTAGTATCACTTGTAAATTGGTTAGGCAGAACAGTAATATTATTAAATGTTAAATTACGTGGTTGCATTTTTTCACTTAAATCTGTCCAATTATATACGCCTTCTTCAGACACATATTGGTATAAATGTCCTACTACAAACACGTCATTAGTCGTAGGTGTTGCTACTTGACCGACAGCAAATGTCCCATAATCTTCCGTTTTGTCATCAATGGCATTAGCCATTTCATTGCTAGTTAATTCTACTACATAAGGTAAAATTAATTGGTGATTTCTATCTGGAAGTTGTGCAGGAGCAACCTGCCCAGCACTATCTAACCCAGCAATACCGTCGGCAATATTCTTGTGTGCGTTAATATAATCAGCAATTTGTTGATTAATATCACCAGCCGAACCACCTAATTTTTTTATTAAGGCTACTATTAGCCCTAAATCTATATTGTTATTATTAGCCATAATAACCTCCTATTGCATATCATAACTAAAAATTATTCCCGTAGCTGGAGAGCCAATAGCAATAGATTTTGTGTAAGGTGTATAACCACCACTATCATATGCTACTTCTTCAATTAAAGCGTTAGCAATTCCACCATTAATTGAAACTGTATTATCAGCTGGAAATAAAAGAGTAAATTTAATTTTTATTCCATTATCAAATAAAGCATTGTAATTTGCGTTTTGAGTAGCCACGGGTAAATTCTTCCAACCCATTCTTTCTATGATTGAATTTTTAACACTTGCTAAACTAAAAATGTTTTGATTATTAGCAGTTGTGGTAATTTTAACATTTCTTATCATTTTCACGCGTTTCCTTTCTAAATTCTAAATTAGTGATATTGAACTTTAGTCTTAAACTATTTTGTTCACGAACTACAAATAGATATTTAGTAATCCTATGTTTTTTACAATAGTAAAGAGTAAATTGTAAGTAATAAATTAAGCCATTTTACCACTCTAAAAAACATAGGATTAGTAAAAATATCTAATCCTATTATTTGTATAATTAAAGAGTTAATTACTATGCAATAGTAATTGTACCTTCGTCTTGAACAATTGTTCCGTCAGTCTTTGTTAATTTAACAGTAACTTTGCCAGTAGCAGTTGCTGAAACAGTGTGAGTTGCTTTAGTGTAAGTCACACTAGCACCACCTGTAATTGTAAGTTTGTCAGAATCTAATTGTGCGTCACTTAAAGGGAATGAGTATTCTCCATTAAATGCATATACTACTAGAGGAACACTTACACCAGAAGCAGCATTCATATCTTGTACGATTAATGCTTTAACTTCGTCATACCAATTATTACCATAAATTTCTTCAATTACATAACCATAAATATCTTGATTTGCACAAGGGTTATCAGCGTCCATAGGTGTGAATGCTAATGCAGTACCACTTAAATCTTGAGTAGAATAACCGTCAGCAGTTAAAGAAATACTTTGGTTGCCACTTAATTGAAGTGAAGGAATAATAATAGTAGCACGACCGATAATGCCTTCACCAGCTTCATTACTTGCTAGATTTGCTTCAAATACAGCATAAACTACTTTTGGAGCAATTTCAGCTGGGATTGTTACATATTTAGCGTCAGCATTTACAGCAAAGTAAGATACACATACTTTTGCATTTTGTGGAATGCCATAACTTTCGTCAATAGTAAATTGTTTGTTAGAACCTACAACGATACTCTTTTGGTTAACTTCGCCATTATATTCAATATAAGCAACAGCAGAACCACCATTTACACCCACAGGAGTACCAGTTAAAGTTCCTTGATAACCGTTTAATGTAACGGCTTCTTGCTTACGAGTAGAGAAAGTAGACATTACTTCTTCTCCCCAGTTAGCAGCCATCATACCTAAATTGAAACGTGTATCAGTTAATGTAACATTTGCCATAGCAGATGTGAAGAAACGTTTCAAAAGTTTGTTGCCCTTACCACCTTGAATGTCAACTGAAGTATTAGTTACATCAATAGTGTTGTTTGTCATTGTTTTCGCAGTAGCAATTAATGAAGTGCATTGTGCGTCAGCATAAAGCCAAACATCAGCAACACCGACTAAAAACTTATTCATATGATATTTTATCCTTTCTATTTATTTTCTTTTAAAATTACATTCATTAGTTATGCTTGTAATTTATTTTTCATTTCGTCAAGAGAAATACTATTATCTTCAATAGCATTCTTTTTCTTATCAACACTAGCAAGCCAGTGGACAATATTTTGTTGGTCTTTTTTCTCCATATTAGGAGCTAAAACCATATTAAGCTCATAAGAACTTATTGCTTCTAAACTTTCTACAAGTTTAGTGAACTGTCTTACGCTTAAATTATTAATTTCATTAAAAGATAGACCAGCCTTCCCCATTACCCTATATTTCAATTCTTCTAAAGAACACATTTTATGTCTAGCGTGTTTTCTTTTGAATTCTTCAGCGTCTCTTAACACTTTCCTTAAAGAAGGGTGAATAGAAAGGTCAACCTTTTCAATATTATTTTGGTCTAAAATTATATTACGTATTTCATTAAATTCTTGATGACTAATCTCTACGCCGTCTAAAAATAATTTAAGTTGTCCGTCTATAATATCTAATTTGATTTGGTCGGAAGTTAAATGTAAGCATTGACTTAAAGCCTCAAAAAGCAAAATAAGAAGAACATCTCCGTCTTTGTCTTGTGAAGATTTATAAACTAAAAAGTCCAAGTATGACAATTTAATAGTTCTAGGGTCTTTCCCTTGCATTTTTTCTTCGTCTAAATTAAATACTGCTTGTAAAATTCCACCAAACGCCTCATACAAACTAAGAGGTATGGGATAAATATAAAAGAATTTTACTTCAGGTGGTGTATTTTCATTACCTTCACTTAAAATCTTCTTATAAGCAATAGGATAATTATTAGCATAAAACAAATTGTAATAATCTTTTGTCCCATAAAAGTATTGCGATATATGCAAAAATTGTTGATATTCGGGCGTTTCTATAATAGTGTTATTGTATAATTCACTCATAATATTCACCTTTTAGCAAAGAATGCTAAAGCAAAGAAAATAACCACTATAATTTTTGTTAGCAACCACACGCCACCAACCATTACCGTTGCCAACTCCATTAGGAGCACTCTTATTCATAAAAATAAGAGAATTAGCACCACAATTAGGGATAATGTCGTGTGTAATATTACGTTGAATTTCTTTACCTATTAAATATGCTCGGTCACCGACTTGTGTTTTATCCGTGATAATTCCTGAACTTAATTTATTAGGGACTACAATTTCTACTAGAATTTCAATAGCACCGCTGTAATCATTTATAGGAGTAAAATCTCCCGTATAAAATCTAACTTGTGGAATATTAAGTGTAAAGCCGTCGTCTATATCTTTCTGAAATATAATATTTTTAGTTGCTGTTGCACCGTCAATAGTAGGGTCTTTACATATCATATTTGCCTTTTGAGCGTCGGTTAAGTCTGGCTTATACAAACAATCTCTTTCGGTATAATATAATAATTTCCAAAAGTTTTTAGCGTTAGGGCTATTGAATAAGAAATCTACAATACATTCACATATATTTTCGGCTGGTAAAAATTGATTATATATATTAGGAATATTATAATTAGGAGAATTATTCATAATATCACCTACCTTTACCATTTGTTGCCTAATGTAATTGTTATAGAACAAGGAGTAGTACTAGGGTTTGTCACATTTGTGCAAGTTATAATTATAGGAAGTGGAAGTTTAATATTACAACGAATTGTAAAACCATTATCATTTGTGATAAAATCTATATTACTCTTATCTTGATTTTGTGCGTTTAAATCATATTCAAATACATCATTAGTTTTTACACCATTGACGTAATTATACACTTCATAAACTTGTTCAGTGTTTAAAGGAATATTATATACTTGCGGTGTAATAATATTTTCACTTTCTTCAATCACTAAATCTTCTTCCATTGAAGGAACATAACGTAAATATAATTCTAAATAATTAGGAGCGATATGGTCATTAATTTGTGTGACTTGGAAAGTTCCACCATTAAGAACAAACCTATCATTAATATTTATTGTAGAAGTATTTACAGTTTTCCTAACTTGTACTAACGCCGTGCCTTGTGCTTGTGGAACACCCTGAGAACCGAATGATAAATCGGTACTACCAATATTATGCGTAAACACACAAGGGTATGACCACGCTAAAACACCATTAATAGTCTTTTCTAACACATTATTACAAAGGACTATATGCCCTTTAACATCATAATAATGTTGCGTGTCTAATGAAGTAATCAGCCAAGGGTAATATGTATTGTCGTGGTCAATAGACTGCCAATACACTACATCACCAATAGAAAATTGAACATCATCATAAGGATATGAAACTAAATATTTCCAACCTACTATTTGGTCTGGTTTATTACCATTATATATCCAAGTGTCATACATAACACTAGGGTCTTCATTTTTGTATACTTGTCTATAAGATACATTATCTTTAAAATTATCTTTAATAGTATCGGCAATATCATCTTCTAACGAACTATCGACACTATCTATATAATTAAGCCTTTCCCAACAACTTTGATTTTGTGATGAGGTCGCTATTTTCATAGTTTACCTCCCATTTCGCCTAGCCCAAAAAGTTCCTAAAGGCTTAAAACTATCTTGAGTATAATACTCAGTCTTATAAGTATATTCACTAATAAGGCTTTGAACATAATTTCGTTGGTCTTCAGCACTAGCAATATGCTTGTCAAGTAAATTGGCTGGACTATGAGATTTCATAGAACCACCATAAATTAACGCTTTATCTAATGTAGCATTATTCTTATATTGCTCTACAAAAGGTATTACCATTGCTTCTGCTAAAATAGTAATTTCCCTTTCAGTTAAATCATAAGCAAAATTGCCCTCGTTATATAGGCTAATAAATATATCACTTAAATTACTAGGAGCGTTATTAAACGTAAAATGAATACCGTCAAAATTTAGAAACATAGTATAATCACTTATATTTATCATATTATAAGTCGCATTATTACTATTTTCTCTTATACCTATATACCTATCAAAAGTAAATGGCGTATAAGATATAAGCATACTATAATATGTTGGTATCATATTTTTATCAACCGTTGCGTCTGCATATTTATAACTACCAAAACTTACAATATAATCATAATCATTATCAAAAGTGTAAGATGATTTTAACCACTTGTTTTGTTTTCCGTCATATAATACTTCGATAACTTCATCTATTTGTTCGTTATAAAGACAAATATCTCCTTCATTCTTATAAGTGCTTGCGTTAATATTATAACTAATATCTGTACCTTGTACTTGTATATTAAGATAAGTGTCATAATATATGCTATTAGTGATAGGTTGATTTTGCCAATTTTCTTTTAATATTGCTGTATTAAAATAAATAGTCTTCCCACGTAAATTATCACCACTGTGTATTGGTCGATACATAGTAGGGTAATCTGCTAGAAATTCTTTTTCATTACCGTCGCCAACAAAATAATAATCTTGTTCCCAAAAAGGAGTATATTCTTGTAATTTTGCTTGTGGCTTTATGTCATATTCAAACATTGAAATTGCATATCTTAGCCACCTAAAATTCAAAGAGTAATACATAGGTTTTGGAAGCAATGATAATTTTTTATCAATTTTCAATAACCGAGATTGACAATAAATGTCTTGAAAACTTGTTCCCAAAACTATCATCTCCTTTCTTTTACTTTAAAATTAAACAATTATCTTACTACTATATTAATGCTTGTTAGGGCGTTCTTCGTAAGCCTGAATATTGACAATAACATCTTCAATTTTCTTGCCAAAATATTTTTCAATAGCAGCACGATTTTCATAACTCCATTGCTTGAATATATCACTTGTCATTAAAGCATAACCTATCCCATACACAAGTTGATGTAAAGCAATAAAATCTTTTTTATCATTTGTAATGCGTTTAAATTCTTCTATCGCTTCTTGTGGTGTCTTTTCTATTAACCAATGCTTATAGAAAGCTTCATCTAAATTAATAAAATCTTTAATTCTAAAAGTTGCATATTCGTTTTGGTCAACAAAATATAACGTACCTTTTTTAAATAAATCTTTAATATGTAATTTATCATTCTTAAAGATTTCCTTTAATTCACGAACTTCAATTTCTTGAATATCACCACAATTAAAAGTATAAGAAATATGACCGTCGGCTGTGCCAATAACTAAAGGATATATGGAACGTGAACCGACTTCAACAATACGTCCCTCGCCGTCATCTTCTTGTACTACATTTTTACCTAAATTAATGGTAGAAAGTTGGAAAAGCATATTCCGTAAATCTTCAATAGTTTTATTATTGGCTTCTACCATTTTTTCTAATTGTTCAATTTTTTTATCTTTAACACTCTTACGAGTATTACTTTTCGTTTCTTTAGTTTCTTCTATAAAGTTTTGTGTATTTTCCATACGTCTACAATACCTTTCAAAATTCATAATAAAAAAGGAACTCGCCATAAAAATCAACGCCATTAAACGCTGTATGACGAATTCCCTTTATGGTTTTTAAATCGCTAAATTAACAATTAATTTTGCTTAATAAATTAAGCAGTTGCTTGAAGTCCGTAATGTGCTTGTGTTGCATAGCCAGCATCAAAACTTTGGAAATAGTTGTATTCAATACGATTTAAACTATTGTCTTGTGCTTCAATCATACGTACACGAATGTAGTTTTCACGAACTAATTTAATAGGTTTATCACCAACTGTGCTTAATAGAACGATATAATTATCTGGAATTAAGCGTAAGCTAGCAGCAGTCGCTGTTAAGAATGGTGCAGAATAATCAGTTGCTTGGTCTAAAACAACGCAGTCAACACCGAAAATCTTGCCAAGGTAGCCATTACGAATAATTTCATCTTGACTAACAAAACCATAACCACCAGTAGTTGCTAAAGCAGCAATTTTGTTAAATGCTACTAAAGTACCATAAGCAGTAACACCAGCACCACCATTTAATGCTTTAATATCACTTGCTAATTGAACAAATGAATTAGAGTTCCAAGCAGCACTTACTAATGCTGTGTCAAGAATATTAGCAGCAGTGAAAATAGTATTAACAACAAGTTTGTATTGAGCATAAAGCATACCCATTACAACACGTGCAAGTTCAGCCCCAAAGTCATAATCGTTTGCTAAAATACGAATATAGTCTAAAGTTGTACCAATACAATAAACTTTTGGAGAAATTGTAATAGAACTAGAAGCATATCCTCTTAAAATTGCTACATTGTCATTATAAGAACCTCTTTGTGCAATTGGAAGACCTTTAGTGTCAATGTCCCAAGTATATGAATCGCCAACTTCAACTGTTACGATATTGCATAAAGCGTTTAATTGTGGTGAAACAGCTTCTACCATTACACCTCTTAAAGCACTTACAACAATTGAGTTAAACATAGTTGTGAAGTTTTTGTTGTCAAAAGCCATTGCAACATCTGTTTTAGTTTTAATATCGCCAACATTTGCAAATTTTTGACAATAAAGAAGTACTGCTTCTTTAACTTTTTGCATTTCAGACATATAATTGTCCATAGAAAATTTTTGAATCATATTAGTATGACCATATTTGTTTGAAGCAGCAGCCTTAATAACATTTTTTAGATTATCTACAATTGTAAATAAAGAAGCGTCTGTGTTTTCACGAGAGAAAACTTTACACATAATTTCTTTTTCTGCCATATTTATTTTATCTCCTTTCTATATACTCTCTACTTATTCTACACGTACGATTAATGTAGGAACGAAACCGCCACCTGCATTACCACCATTACGGAAATAAGTATCATTTACTACGATTTTTAAAGTTGCAGGATTGCCAGCACTAGCAGCAGCAGTCGCAAGAGCATATGAACCGTCAGCAACTAAGAAATTACCAACAGCAACATTTGTGTTATCACCTAAAGCATCTTTAGAAATTTCAAAAGACATAAATTTTTCTAACATTACAACTGTAACAACATCACCAGCTTTGAAAGTGTAAGTTGTCCAATCAACATTACCAGCAGGGCGTCTACCGTCTGATAATTCTTCAATACCAGCACCAACAATGATACCAACGTGTTTTGCATTAGCTGCAGGAGCAGTCATTGTCCAAACACTGTAATTTCTAGCATTAGCAATGCTTTCTAAAGCAACAACTGAACCAACGTGTAAAGTTTGTCCAGCAGGTACAACAGCGTGACAGATTAAATAATCTGGAACGTGTTTTGTAGGAACAGCAATATAATTTGCCATAATTTTCAAATCTCCTTTTATTTTTATTTTTTTAATTTATGTAGTATTTTTTATACTACTAATAGTGTGACTTATTAATTGTAAAAATTAATAAATTAGCATTTACGTAATGCTTCAAGAATTTCATCTATTGTATAAGGCTTGTCTTCATTACGAGAATTACCAAAAGTCTGATTTAATGGTTCATAAGCAAAAGCAAAAATATTCTTTTCTACTTCTTCTTTTAACTTACGTTCTTTACCTTCTTCTAAATCATCTTCGTCTTCTTCAGCCTTATCGCCAGTATGATTTTCTTCATCACGTGAATGTTTTGCTACGCTTTCGCATACTTTTTCTTTAATAAATGCTTCAAAGTCAGCAAGAGCCATTTCTTCAGATTTCTTTGAGAATTCTTCTCTTTCTTCTTCAGTGAAACAATGTGAATATTTTTTAATTAATTCACCCATTTCTTTTACTTCTTCGGCTCTTTCAAATACTTTGCATTTTTCTTCAAGTTTAGCGTATGCTTCGCATTTAGCTTCGTGTTCTTTAGACAATTCTTCAAAAGCAAGTTTAGATGCTTGAAGTTCTTCAGTTAGACTAGCGATTTGTTTAGAAAAATCTTCACCACCAATAGCGTCGTCGTCATCATCACATTCGCAACTATTCTTACTAATTTTCTTGTCGTCGTCATCGTGGTCTTCGTCAAGGTCTAGTTCATCTCTAATCTTTTCAACTTTAGAAATAACTTCCTTTTCGTCTTCTTTTTTAGCATAACCTAAAGCACTAGCAAGACCGTCTTTATTATAAACTGCCTTACCACCCTTTATCTCCATAATAGGATATTTTAATTTTTCGCTAGGTGCTTCTTCCCAACCTTCTTCTACTAAAGCATAAACTTTATGAACAAGTTCTTTATAGTTTGAAGCGTCTAAGACTTTATTTCTTAAATCAGTCTTATCTACTTCTCCCCAAGGTTTATCGCTTATAGCGTCTTTACTTTCATCTACTTTAATTTCGTCGCCTTGACCAAATTCTTTTGCATTATATAAAAGATTATATGCATTACGAATTACGTGTTCATTGTGGTCTTTTTCAACATAAGCCTCTTTTTTAACGACTTCTTTTAAAGCAGTCATTTCATCTCTTTCAATATCAATAGTTTCACCGTCAACGTTTACTTTATAAGGAAGTTTATAAAGTTTATCAGTTTCATTGTCGTGAATTATAGCATAATGTTCTTCGGGGTAAACTTCTTCAATATAGTATTTACGACCTTCCCATTCACCATCTCTATATTTATATTGACTTAAAAAAGACCAGATTTTTTCTTCAATAGCTCTCGCTCCTAAAGAATTGTTTACTTGGATTGTGTTATCTGCCAATGTTTTATCCTCCTTTCCTTGTAAACTACTATTTTCTGTTCTTCCAAATAAAGAACTAAATTTACATTCAATAGTTTTTACTGTGTCTTCTTGCAACCAAGAATTTGTCACAAGAGAAAATTTAGTTACATCTAAGTGTGAACCTTCAATTCCTTCTTCAATATTCTTGCCTAGCAAAGTAACACCACGTAATCTAATTTCGCTCGGTACAATATACCCTTCTTCATCTCTAGTATCAGCTTCATCTTTATCTATTAAGATTTCTACTGAAATTTTTAAATTACCACCACGTCTTTTTAGAATACGTGTTAGCATAGGTTGATATGCTTTGCTAATAGCACCTACCATTACAAGATATTCTTTACCATTCTTTTTAACCCATTTATAGCCCGTACCTTCAAGAATTATGCCTGCGATATTCATTGTAGTATCAGTTTCGCTATAATTATGGTTGCCTACGTCGGTAGGCATAAATGCATTGTCAAATTGGTATACTATAAATTTATTATAGAAAGTAGGAATAGCATTTTCAACAACATCTTTTCGTAAATCCATTTTATTACGGTTTCTTCCTGTATGAAGTAACCAAAGGTCAACTAACATTATATCGTCGTCTTCTTCTAATACAGCAATTTTATCAAGATTTAAGAAAACGCTTTTTGTATTTATAAGTTCTTCATTGTATTCGTCCATTATGTTATTCCTCCTCTCTTTTTTGCGATTCTTTTATTGGCTTGTGTGTTGACCATTCTTTTAAACATTCGGACAATTCCTCATTCATAACAAAAACACTAATGAGTTTGCCATTAGTGTGAACGTATGAATTAATAGGAAATATTTGTTTGTAAGTAATCAACCAATGGCAAAGTTTACGACTTCCACATTGGTAATATAAAGTTTTATCTTTTAATTTTTCTTTGTTAATATTCACAACTCTCATATAGTATTCCTTTCTATGCGTCGTACTTATGAGGGTCAAAACTTGTATCAAATCTTTGCCATTGTGATTTATCATCACCTAAGTTTTCGGCATAATCCATTAAATCAGTTGCCCATTTTGTTTCTTCATTTTGTTCATCTTGGAATTTGATTGCTAAAGTAATAAGCAAAGGGCTATTACCTTCTTCATAAACCATTTTGAAGAATAAGTCCCATAGTTTATTTGTTTCCATTTCTACATCATACGCAAGTTGTGTAAATGCTGAAATAGGTTGAAGACTCAAATCGTAATCAAACCCCTCAATTGGGCTACCAAAATCTAACAAAATATTCTTTTCTTCGCAAAATTCTCTAACCCATTCGGAATGTTTAAATTCTTCGTGGCTTCTAAGTTTAAAAAATTCAGCGAAGTGTTCTAATCCTATTGTAGCTAAATAAGAAGATACATAGGAATAGATATACGCATTACGCATTTCGTGTAAAAATAATTTACCTAAATAATCTTTTGTTTTTTGATTTAAAAATTGCATATTAAATTCTCCTATACCTTCTATACATCTTCGTTCGCTTGATAATCTCTACCTATACTAGCACCTTCGCTAGTTAGTCCGTCAAGACTTTCTTTCGGTCTGCCACCCTTATCACCAGTACCTTGTGTACTTTTAGTATTAAATGCTGATACCATAGGTTTCATTTTGTCTTTAGTACCTAAAATATCACTCATTTCCATTGTTGAACATACTTCAAAAGGTTCAAGTCCCATAGACGCTAATGCCCATTCAGGGTTAAGATTCATTGTGCCAATAAGCCCAGCATAAAGTTGAATTTCTTTTTCTTTTTCAGTTGCATTACCAAACATATGAATATGGAAATGATATTTTGTAGGCAATAAATCTAATTGAAAATTAACAAAATTTTCTATTTGCGAATATAAGTCTTTAGTAGATTTATTAAATTCAACATTGTTAACAAACGCTAAAGCAGTACCTTGGTGAAGTTCATCATCACCACCTAGGAATGCTTGAGGTATACCACTAGACGAAGAAAAACTATCGCTGCCTAAATTAAGATATGCTTGTAAATCTCCTACTTGATTAGAATTTATTGCTAAACTATCAAAAGGCGAAACATAAGCATTAACATTTTCAGGCAAGTTATCTTTCACCATTGCTATCCATTGTTGTGCTTCTGTAAAAGTAATGGCTAGTTGGTCACTATTTTTCTTCATTGGAATTTTTAAAGCAATAATTTTATAAAGTTCATAAATTAATTTATTCTTTAAAATATTCCTATAAGAGATATTATCTAAAGCAGCACCCATAGCACTTGCTCCTTCGGGAACAGTATCAGGGTGAATAATGTCAGAAGTAAAACACCAAGATTTACTTACGGGCATAGGATAGTATTGCTTGCTAGCAAGTTCAACCCCTTGCAATCCGTCCTTTCTTGCTTGTAAAAATGCTTCATATGCGTGAGCAAGTTCTGGAATGCAATTTGCCATTCCTACAAATTTATCAAAATAAGAAAGGTCTACACAAAAACGCCAACCATAAACCCACGGTGCTGTAATAATACACGCTTGTGGTGGTAATTGTACTAAATAATAACTTTCATTCGTCTTATTTATATATCCATAGAAAACTCCGTCATATAAACACGCAAGGTCTATTCTTGAACTTTGCCATTTTAAATTGAGTTTTCTTAAAAGTTTATGTGCTTCGGCTACATCTTTTTTGAATAATTCTTTTTCATTAGCATTAATATAACTATCTACTGAAGTTAATACATAATTAAAGGCTTTTAACCCGTGTTTATATGTAATAAAGTTTTTATAAACGCCTACTGAATAAGAAAGATATTGACTTAAACCTCTTAACTTATCGGCGTGTTCTCTAGGTCTAGCAAGCCAATAATCTAATTGTTCGCTAGAAGCAGGAAGGGGGTGATAATTTATTGCGTTAACATAATCATTTGAAGCGATAGGTTGATAAATACCTTGCGAAGAACTTTCTCTACTTATATTTTCAGTACGCTTTAAAGAACGATATAAGTTTTGAGCGAAAACTTCTCTTTGCCTAGAATCTTGATATTTCTTTGCAAAATCTTGTAAACTTTCACCGATATAATTTTCAATAGTTGCTATTTGTTCTGGCGTTGCCATTTGTTCATTTTTAATATTTACTTTTTTTTGCTTTGCCATTTTCTTCCTCCTTCCTTTTAAATTATCAATTTATTACGTAGCGATGTTCCACCACGTCCATTTAATGCGTTATTTAAACTTCTTAACCCCTCTTGTAAACTTAAACTTTCATCTGGCTTAAAAGTTTCTCTTTCTATTAAATTAGCAATGTAATTACCATATGCTAATGCCGTATAACGGTCTTTACGATTTCTTCCCGTTGTCTTTAAACGTAAATAAGATTGTGAAGTATTACCAAAAGTAATTTCTAATTGAACCATTTCTAATATCAAACTCTCCGTTTCGGAATAAGGAGATTTTAAAGTGTTTTTAACTTCAGCGTCTAACTTATAATACTCAGGGAAACTATCAAAATAGGTTTGTGCTGTTTCACTATCGCCTAATAATTCTATACGATGTCTAATAAGTTCATCTTTTAATTCACGTGCTATCTTATCATTAAAACTTTCTGACGCAGCAATAGTATAAATTACTTTTTTAGCGTCATTATAAGGGCAACGTTTTATCATTTCTTCGTCATTAAGTGAACATAAAGGTTCGTAAGTGACTTGTCTTTCGGGGTCATATAATGGGAGCACTAAAGCGTCGTATACACCTATACCAGCGTTTTGCCTATCTAAAACTATATAATCACAGTCAAGTTCATAAAACAACCTATTTATATTCATTGCTTGTGTTTGTGTATGTCCACCTTCCATAGTTTCTATATAAGCGACTTGCTTTATGTAATCATTCTTTCGTGGAATTAAACGTAAAAGAATAAAGGCACTGGCGTCATTCTTAATGCCAGCCATAGTTGCTATATCTACACATAACAAACGAATTTCCCCTATTTTCTTTAGGTCAGGACGAAATTTTTTATCATTTATTAAATGATTTTCGTAATATGACCTAGGATAAGTAGGGTAAGGTAAAGTTCGATTTTCAAATAGGTCTTTGTCTTTAAAATATGCTTTATCACTTTGCCCATAGAACAAACAACCCATTTCCATTGCAAAAAGCAACGGGTTAAAGTCGCTTTCTTCGGCTTCGTCTACTACTTGTGCTGGGTTAAGTAATTTATGTTCAATAGAAGTTTGATAAGGGAAAGCTACTAATGCATATCTCTTACCACGTAGCATTTGCCTTAAAAAGGCTTTAAATTTCTCATACGACCAATTGGACTTTAAATGTGCTGAAGTTAAGAAAAATTCTTGGTTTCGCTCTAACGGGTAGTCTTTCCACTTTGGTAAATGTCTATAACCCGTATATCTTTCGTCGGCTAAAAATCTACGAAGAACAGTTGTATAAACATCTTTTTTAATCATACGAAATTCATCACATATTAAAATTTGAGCCCTACTAGAACGTGCATTATCAGTTGCAGCAACTACGTGTAAAACTGACCCATTATACATTTTAAGGTTATAATCTACTACATTGAGGTTATTTTTTATTTCTTCTATCTCATTTTCAAACATAGGTGCTTGTGATAGAATTTGTGGTATTTTTTCAGTAATAATTTTTATTGCTTGCGATTTTACACCACCAGCAACTACTACTTTGATATTAGGGTAAAGTATCATCTTTAATAGTACAAAAACGCTTATCAAATATGTTTTACCTAAACCACGGGCTGCTATGAACATACCGTAGTTGTTTCTAAACCACATAGTAAGAATGTATTCTTGAAATGGGAAAAGTTTTAAACCAAAAAGTTTTGCAAGTTGTGCAGGATAACGCCTAAAATATTGTGTCCAACGATATACGGCTTTATAAAGTTTTTGATTTTTGTCAAGCCCTTCATTGCCTTCATAAGGCTTAATATCTAAAAGAGAGCATAATCTCTTGTATTGTTCGGGTTGTGTCAAATTAGTTTGTAAAGTTGCCATACCCTAGTCCTCATTTGCTAACTTCTCTTCTAGGTCGTCTTCTATTGCTGCTTCGTTATCATCGTCTACATCTTCAAATAAATCTTCTATTTCTTTAACTGAATATTCATCTAAATAACGGTCGTATTTCTCAGTGATAGAATTATGGAAACCTTCCATTTTAGCAAGTTGCCCCACTATTTTTAATTGAAGCTCATCAAAACAATCTGGTTCCGTTAGTGGTAAAATAGGTTCATTTTCTTCTATCATTTTTATTAAAAGTCCCCAACTAAACTTACCACTTTCAGTTCCTCCGTCGCTTTCTTGAATAGGTTTAAGCCCAGCGTCACCTAATAATTGGGAAAAACTTTTATAAAGTTTATCAGGAATATCTTCCCCAGCAATTTGGTATTGTGTCATTTGCCATTTCAATAAGCATATTTGCTTAACAAGCTCAGTTTGCCCTTTAGTTGTAATAGCATAAGACTTACACCATTCATCATATTCACTTTCTAACCAATTAATTTTTTGTTGGTCAGTGATATTCCATTTCTTAATAAGTTCCATATCGGTACAAATAGCTGAAGGAATTTCTATTTTATCGGCGTTAGCTTTCGCTTTTTGAATAGGGTCAACATAATTTGCGTCTTGGCTATCACTGTAAGTTTTCTTCCATTGGTCTTTTAAAGATACAAAATGAAAGTATTTTTGTGCTTTTTGAACTTCGTCCAAAGTGACATCACTTTTAATATCCATAAATTTATTATAATAAAATGGTTTATTTACAAGTTGCATAGCACGCTTTAATAATGCTTCATCAAAAATGCCGTTGCTATTTAGTGTCATACGAATTAAACACTCTTTACAATAAGGAGCAATAGAACCGTCTAGCCCTAGTTTATAAAAATTCTTTTCGTTTAAATGCTTTTGGCAACTTAAACACGTACACATAATAGGTTCAGTACTCATATATTTTTTAACTTTAGTTTTTCTAATAATTGACCTTGGCATAAGTCCTCCTTTCTATAATTTTTATAATATATAATACTTATCTTCTCCAATAAGTTTTATTTTATCACACTTACTAGAGCAAATAAAAAACCTAGCACTATTCAGCACTAGGGGATATTTCTTTTGGAACAAATTTTCCTGCGTCATATAATTGGTGGATATTATAGCCTTGTTTAATTTTTTCTTTTATGAAGTCGGTCATTTGATTAATTTGAACTTGACTATCTTCAAAAGTAATTAAATATACTTCGCAAGTTTGATTGTCATCATTCCAACAAAATTCATTATTTAATATTTGGTCGTCGTTAGTATAAACAACGTGTTTTGCATAAGACGCACTATATTGTAGAAATACCGTTGTATTTAGTAAAACTAAATTTATTGCTTCATAGTGTCCTCTTTCGCCGAGGCTACTCAAGTTTGTATAACACTCCACAACTTAAGGGTACAACGACACCCCAAGACTAAAATTCTTCTATTGA
>OGOZ01000974.1_pt1 | contig 17324 bp, 26 predicted proteins | sample 1552801 | NCBI WGS metagenome assembly OGOZ01 (sample SAMEA2580196, study PRJEB22360) | human gut metagenome | biome: human gut; feature: human-associated habitat; material: faeces | place: Denmark | collected 2008/2010 | reverse complement strand
TCGCTCGGTATCATTGGGCAACACCTCGCCACCCCCGATAACGCTTACTAACCGTTTACGACTTGCTTGCAAAATTCGCGTTTACTAACTTCGGCGGAACGAAGTATTAAGTTTGCCGACTAAGCCGTTTGTTTTTAACTGTACAGCTATCAAAGCCTTCGCCCTTGGGGAGAAGGTGTCACGAAGTGACGGATGAGGGGGCAGAAATAAATATATTGTTGCCGTTTCTCAATATGCCATTGCGAGGCACTGTGCTCAGAAGTCTGTTTTGAAAATGGTGTGATTTACTAATCGTGCACGCTCGGGTGCCGTGGCAATCCCCCGAAAGGGTTCATTTCGACCAAGACCACTTAGCGGGAAGACAACGTTGCAGTGATTGCAACATAATGCTGTCCTCAACCCCCAACGCTTTAGGTGATGCCCCCACAGCACCGCTACCCCGACCGCCCACCCCTCATGGTCAAGGGCACGTTGTTTGTTGCTAAGAGCGAAAGGACAGGTAGGTATTTGGTAAAGCATTTAGTGAATATGTTATTGCGAGGCACCTTTTGAAATGCAGACATTGAATATATACTGTATTTCTTTGATTTTCTTTAACGTTTTGCGCCAATAGTCCTTGCACTAATGCAGCCTTAATACTATTCTTCAAAAAACATATGCTAAATTAAAACATTTTGTCGAAAACCTATTGATTTCGCGGAAGTTTTGATTTATAATTCATTAAACACACAAAGTAGAGGGCTTGCGTGAAAATGAATATATGTATTGCGGTGTATTTTTGCCACTTTTCTTGGCGAAAATTTTTGCCGCCGTTTTTCGGTGCTGTAGTAGCACTGTTTTTACGTGGTGGACTTCTGCTTGCGTGTGCCGCGCCTGCGTGCTTTGCATGCTGTCGCGATTTGCGCACCGTTCGGAGGTTCTATGGATAAACTTTATTACGAAAAGCAAAACTCGGGCGAAAATAGTGGCTTTTTCAAGAAACTTATGAAAGACCCCAATTACGACAAGTTTTACAGAATTTTCAAAAAATTGCCAAAAATTTTGGCGATAATCATTGCAGCTTTGGTGTTTATTTGGTCTATTGTGGATGTTTCTATCTTTAATGGTTATTATTATGGCGTTATGCAGTTGAAATCCTGTTTTCTTGTGTTGCTTATATGGTGGTTGATTGGTGCTGTTCTTGCATTTGCGACATATTTCTTTTCAGCAATGCATGTTTCCGCAATAGTACTTCGTACCGACGCCGTGTTGGAAATTAACGCAAAAGTCAAAGAAACACCTGCCGAAAAGCAACAAAACGATTAGTTTGACATTCCGCGACTGACGAATGTCGTTACAAAACTTTGTTTTGATACAAATTTTAATAAGGTTTCCGTTTCTCGCCATACTCAAAAAATATTAGCGATGACAATGAAACCACTATGCTTCCGTTTCGGTTTGTCTGCCGTCCTGACTCGTGGCGGTGCGGCTGTGCGACGGAATACAAATACAATAAATTTAATACTCGGTGCGCAAAATCGGTTTGTATTAAAATAGAGGGATCAGAAAGGTCGAAGTTGATGGCTTCGACCTTTTTTTGTCGTAGCGTTTGAAAACTTTTCTCGCGCGCGGGACAACTGCTCCATTCAAAGCATTGTATGTGTGAAAATACACATCGTTACATTGCAATTGGCGTAAATTTCGGCGGCACAACGCCCGGCGTTTAACGATGAACAAAACGAAAACGGACAAACATTTGATTTTATGCAAGGCGTTGTTCCGTTTACAGGATAAGGAAGAAAAATTATGAACAAAAAAATCACTTTGGCATTAGTATTTATATTCGCACTGTCATTTGTCGGTGCAATGCTGCCTCTATTCACGGGCGGTGCGGCTGCAAACGCAAATTCCGCGCAGACAAGTTGGTTGGGCACCACACAGCAGGGTGTTGTTTACGCAGGCAGCGGCACTTGTCCGCTGATGGTAACGTCGGAACAACTTACATTCAACATTCCTACGGACTTGCCGACGGTGTTTGAAGAAAGGGCGGACTTTGACGCTTACGTCGAGGCGACATACGAATTTCTGAATCCAACCGACGACGACATCACTGCAACGCTTGCATTTCCGTTCGGCAACAAGCCGCATCATTTGAAAGACGTGACCTTTGCCGACACCACGCGCCGCATAACAATCGGTGGCAGGGAGGCGGACAACGCACTTCGGTGTACCTTCAAGTCGCCTTACGAGCCATTTGATCTTGAAAATGACATCGCAAATCTGCGCGACGAGTATATTTTCTACAATACTTTTCCGGCGGCAGACACGGCCGTTTACGTGCAGACTTACCGCGTCAATGCGCCGGACGGCGCGGCGGATACCCACCTGAAACTTAATATTCAGGCGAAGGACAAGGTGATTTTTGCAGTGTCGGACCGTAAAAACGTAACAATCAAGCTCGCCGACGACCTGTTTGAAATCACACTCAATTCTGCTTCGTGCGACATAGTTATGTACTCGTTTGACAAAGACATCGACTTCCGCAAAAGTCTGTGGGCGTTTGACAGCGATCGGAAATATGTCAGTGGCTCGTCCTTTGCCGCGGTGGACGAGCAACACGAAATTACTTTTGCCGCCGCCTTGCAGGAAATGCAACCCGAGGCGAAGGCGTACACGACTGTTGACTGGTACAATGTCGCCGCCGAATATTTTCGTAACAGTGACATTTTCAGGGGTGCTCGTACGTTTGTTGCGGACAGCCTGCATGTCGCCGAAGAATACGTGTTGCAATGGTTTGTGTACGAACTTTCCGTACCGAGAGGCGCAATGGTGACAAATACCGTCCGCGCGCCGTTGTTTGTAGGTATTAACATTGGATACAATAGCCCCGTGTACAACGTCGAATATCTGCTTAGCCCGGCAAGTTGCTGGGCGGAATTCGGTACGCTGGACATCACGGTCAATACAGATTTGTACATGCTGGACTCCGGATCGCTCGGTTTCGCGAAGGCGGACGGCTGTTACAAGGCACACTTCGATGGTTTGCCTAAGGGCGAGCTGAACTTCAGAGTTTGCGCCGATCAAAATCCGCAACGCAAAAGCGGGCCGTATAGGATGTTTTTTATGATATTACTTGGCGGCTTTATCGTGTTTTTGCTGATAATAGGCGTGATAATCGCGGCGGTGGTGTTGATTATTACAAACTACGAAAAGCGCAAAAAGCAAGCGAAGTGACAAGCGAGCGGGCGAAGTGCGCAATGCGAGTTGAGAGGACTGAAAAGTAGAAAAAAAAAGAATGGACGCCGAAGGCACGGGGCGTGCACCCACTAATAAAAGGGCGCCGAAGAAAAGCAGATTATGTAAGGGGTCCTGTCGAGGAATTGCCACGAGTGCGAACGCGTGCTCGCTCGCTTCACTTCGGGCATTAAAGTTTGATGGTAGGTAGCCTACCCAGCCGCGCCCTCGTTCAGATGTCGCTTCGTGGCAACACCTCGCCACCCCTGATGTAGCAGGTTAACTGTTTGCAATTGGTTTGTGTGCTTCGAGTGTGCTAACTTCGGCGGACGTAGGTCGAAAGTCAACTATATGTCAACTGTATAGTGCAAATTTCTGTCAGATTACGTCATTTCGACCAAGCGAAGCGCGTGGAGAAATCTCCGCGGAAGCGTCCCATATAAAAGCCTTTTGTCTTATTATGTCATTGCGAGGCACCCATTGAGATATAAGCATTGAAACTGGAACGTTTTTCTAATCGTGCACGCTCGGGTGCCGTGGCAATCCCCCGAAAGGGTTCTGCTCGTCTATGATAATTTATCGCAATGACCATATTTGAATTGGCTGTATAAAGTCGTCCCCTGTCCATTCACTTTATGAAATACCCCCACAGCGCCGCTACCCCGACCGCCCACCCCTCATGGTCAAGGGCACTTTAGTGGTAGTAAAGGTAAGGCAGACATAGACGCTTTATTGATAATATAAAGTCAACTATACGCGCAATGAAATTTGCCTTGCGGCAAATGAAATCTTGCTGCGCAAGGTGAAATCCGTCTGCGACGGATGAAATCTCACTGCGTGAGATTGTTGTCGTGGCATTCAGAATGTAGTAAAAAGTTTTTTGCAAATATAAAAAGTCACCGACTAGTCGGTGACTTTATTTTTTGATTAAGTTTCAGTATTCGTTCCGCTACTTGTTTGCGTCCGTGTTGTCGGGCACATATTCCAGAATTTCGCCTACGGTGCAATTCAAAAATCTGCACAGGTCGTTTATCGTAACGGTGGTGATTGGTTTGTTGTGCTTCAATCGGTCAATCAGGCTTCGGCTTACGCCAAATTCGTTTATTAACTTGTATGTCGAAACGCCCTTTTTCTTAAGCGTTTCAAACAAGGGCTTGTAGGAAATCATATATTAAATTATATTTTATGCTCGGCAACTTGACAATACTCTATAAATAGAGTATATTGCAGTTATGACAGCGACATTTGCGGGACATCGATGGATGTTGCCCCAAAACATTTACTCTGAACTGTATCGTGAAGTTGCCATGGCGTGCGAAAGTGGTGTAAATCACTTTCTCGTTGGTACTCACGGCGATTTTGACCGCCTTGCATTGAGAGCATGTCTTGAAATGTGTCGCTTAAATGCCGGAATTCGCGTGGAAGTGTACGTCAGCAGTTTTAGTGTTGCCCGAAATTATGACGAAATATGCAGGATTTGTCCGCAGGTTTCCGTCACGATGTGCGGCGAAGAGGAATACTACAAACGCCGTATAACTGTAGCCAACTATATGATGGTGGACAGAAGCGACCTTCTTATCTGCTATGTCGAACGTAATCGATACCGAAGCGGTGCTGCGAATATGCTTGCTCGTGCCGAAAAGAAAGGACTGTATATAGTGAATCTATACGGAAAGTAGAATGTCATTTTCTGTTTTCTCGCAAAATCACGGCATTTCGCCGACATATTTCCGTTTTTAATTTGTCGAAAAATTTTTATTTTTTGCGTTATTTTGTTTGACATACCTTGTAATTCGTGGTATATTAGATAAGCTGCGTAATAAGGGCTGAAGCGTAAGGTTACTGAGAAAACAGAAAACTTACTGCCGACCTAGCAACGCCCCGAGCGTTGTAACCGAGCATACTTTTAATCCGTTTGCGGGCAAGGTGATGAAAAATCAAACCGACCGACAGATTCTGCAAGCAAATGAAAATTTGCTTTATTAAAAGTCGCAGCGTGAAACACACGGACGTGTTGTCACCGATATGTGCTCGGGCGATAAAACATACAGGAAAGGAGTAACACACATGGCAAACCAAAAAATCAGAATCAAACTCAAGTCCTACGATCACAACCTTGTTGACCTTGCTTGCCAGAAAATCGTTGAAACGGCAACCAAGATGGGCAGCAAAGTGTCCGGACCTATCCCCCTTCCCACAGAGAAGGAAATCGTAACCGTTCTTCGCGCTACGCACAAATACAAGGACGCGCGTGAACAATTCGAACTTCGCACATACAAGCGTCTGATCGACATCTACAGCCCCAACGCAAAGACCATCGACAGTCTTACCAAGTTGGACCTGCCCGCAGGTATCGATGTCAAGATCAAACTTTAACAGTAAATAATTTCGGAGGTGAACTTTATCTATGAATAAAGCAATCATTGGTAAAAAGCTCGGGATGACTCAGGTATTCCTGGCAGACGGAACGATGGTTCCCGTCACGGTAATTCAAGCCGGTCCCTGCACGGTTACTCAAAAGAAAACTGTCGAACGCGACGGATACGCCGCTTACCAGTTCGGTTTTGAAACCGTTGCGGAAAAGAAACTGAACAAGCCGCAACTCGGACATCTCAAAAAGAGCGGTGCAACGCTCAAGTACCTGCACGAGTTCCAACTTGACAACGCCGACCTCGACGTAGGCAGCGTGGTCACATGCGACACCTTTGCCGCCGGTGAACTTGTAGACGTAACCGGTATCACGAAGGGTCACGGTTTCAGCGGTGTAATCAAACGCTGGAATCAACACAGACTTAAGGAAACCCACGGCGTGGGTCCCGTTCACAGAGAAGTCGGTTCTATGGGTCCCATCAGCAGTCCTTCGCGTGTAATGCCCGGTAAAAACCTTCCCGGTCACTACGGCGTGGAACAAGTAACCGTTCTCAATCTCTCGGTAGTAAAAGTCGACACAGAGAAAAACGTAATCCTTGTAAAGGGTGCCGTTCCGGGAGCCAAAAACAGCGTTGTGTACCTGCGTAACGCCGTCAAGGCCTCGAAGTAAGGTGAAAAGGAGTAAACAACAATGGAAGTTAAAGTTTTGAATACTGCCGGCTCCGAAGTCGGCACCGTCGAATTGTCCGACGCCGTATTCGGTTGCGAATACAACGAGGCTCTTATTCATCAAGTAGTGGTTGCGTATCTCGCAAACCAAAGACAAGGCACCAAATCCACTCTTACCCGTACGGAAGTTCGCGGCGGCGGCATCAAGCCCTGGCGTCAGAAGGGTACGGGCCGCGCTCGTCAAGGCAGCATCCGCGCACCGCAATGGATCAAGGGCGGCGTCGTGTTTGCACCCAAGCCGCGCGACTTCAGCAAGAAGGTAAACAAGAAGATGAAGGCGCAGGCTTTCCGCAGCGCACTCAGCACCAAACTTGCCGACAACGAACTTATCGTGCTTGACCAACTCGTACTGGCAGAAGCCAAGACGAAGGCAATGGCAAGCATCCTTAAAAACCTCAACTGCAATCAAAAGACATTGCTTGTGGTGGCAGGCGAAGCGGAAGACGCAAACGTAGTCAACGTACTGCGCGCAAGCGGCAACATCGCCAACCTGACCGTCGTAAACGCAAGCCTTGCCAACGTTTACCAACTTGTTGCAAACGTCAACGTGATTGCAACCAAGGACGCAATCAAGCAAATTGAGGAGGCATACGCACAATGAATTCCTACGACATCATCATTCGTCCGGTATTGACGGAAAAAAGTTACGCCGGAATTCCTGCCAAGACTTACACCTTCGAAGTTGCCAAGAGCGCGAACAAGGTTGAGATCAAAAAGGCAGTGGAAGAAATCTTCGGCGTTAAAGTAGAAAACGTAACAACGGTTACCGTAAAGGGTAAGCTCAAGAGACAAGGCAGAAACGAAGGCTTCACCGCCGATCGTAAAAAGGCAACCGTTCGCCTGACTGCCGACAGCAAAGCAATCGAATTCTTCGAGAGCTTGTCCTGATAACGGAGGTAGACTACAATGGCAATCAAAAAGTATAAACCCACATCTCCCGCACGTCGTTTCATGTCTGTTTCGACGTATGAGGAAATCACGACGACAACTCCGGAAAAGAGTTTGCTTACCACGGTTAAAAAGACCGGCGGTCGCAACTCCACGGGTCGCATCACCGTACGCCATACCGGCGGCGGCAATCGCATCAAGTATCGTATCATCGACTTCAAGCGCGACAAGAGCGTTCCCGCTAAGGTTGCGACAATCGAGTACGACCCCAACCGTTCGGCAAACATCGCTTTGCTTCACTACGCAGACGGCGAAAAGAGATACATCCTTGCGCCCGTAGGTCTTAACGTAGGCGACACGGTGGTGGCAAGCCCCGACGCGGACATCAAGGTAGGTAACAACCTTCCTCTCGAAAACATCCCCGTAGGTACGATTGTTCACAACATCGAAATGAACCCCGGCAAGGGCGGACAAATCGCGCGCGCCGCAGGTATCTTCGCTCAACTTATGGCTAAGGAAGGCAAGTACGCGACATTGCGTATGCCCAGCGGCGAAATGAGATTGATTCTTCTCAAGTGCCACGCAACCATCGGTCAGGTGGGCAACCTCGATCACGAAATCGTCAGCATCGGTAAGGCCGGCAAGAAACGTCACATGGGCGTTAAACCCACCGTTCGCGGTAGCGTAATGAACCCCTGCGACCACCCTCACGGCGGCGGCGAAGGCAAATCTCCCGTCGGTCGTCCCGGTCCCGTTACTCCTTGGGGCAAACCTGCTTTGGGCTACAAGACCCGCAAAAAGAAGAAGTCCTCAAGCAAACTTATCGTAAAGCGTGTTAACTAATCGGAGGAAAGAAAATGAGTAGATCCATTAAAAAGGGCCCGTACGTTCAACCCGTTCTGCTTAAAAGAATTCAGGCTATGAACGCCGCAGGCGAAAAGAAAGTTGTAAAAACATGGTCAAGAAGTTCTACAATCTTCCCCGATTTCGTAGGACACACCATCGCAGTCCATGACGGACGCAAGCATGTTCCCGTTTACATCACCGAAGATATGGTCGGTCTGAAACTCGGCGAATTTGCTCCCACAAGAACATTCAAAGGCCACGCAGGCAGCAAAACCGCGGGTGCCAAATAGGAGGAACGAAGATGGCTACAAGAAGTAAAGCAAAAGCCCTTGTTCGCGCCGAGAACAAAGATCGTCGCCCCAAGGCAATAGCAAAGTACATTCGTATCTCTCCCTCCAAGGTGCACGTAGTGCTTGACCTCATTCGCGGAAGAGATTACAACGAAGCGGTTGCAATCCTCAAGACAACGGCAAAAGCCGCTACGGAACCGGTACTTAAGTGCCTCAATTCCGCCGCTGCAAACGCCGAAGTAAACAACGGCATGAACAAAGACAATTTGTATGTTGCCGAATGCTTCGCAGACCAAGGCCCCACGCTCAAGAGAATGCAACCCGTTTCTCGCGGCAGAGGATACCGTATCCTGAAGAGAACGAGTCACATCACAGTGATTCTTGACGAGAGAGCGTAAAGGAGAACAATCATGGGACAAAAAGTTAATCCGCACGGACTCAGAGTAGGCGTCATTCAGGATTGGAATGCCAAATGGATTGCGGACAAAAAGAATTTCGCAGCATACATCAAAGAGGACGATACCATTCGTACCTTCCTCAAAAATAAGTACTATCAGGCATCTGTCAGCAAGATCGTCATCGAACGCAGCGAAGGCAAAGTAATCGTTGACATCCACACCGGTCGTCCCGGCGTGCTCATCGGCAAGGCAGGCGCAGGCGCAGAAGAAATCAAGGCCGAAATCGCCAAAATCGTAGGCGACAAGGCTGTTACCCTCAACATCATCGAGGTTAAACGTCCCGATATGGACGCACAACTGGTTGCAGAAGCAATCGCCGCTCAACTTGAAAAGCGCGTTTCCTTCCGCAGAGCAATGCGTCAGTGCATGGGTCGCGCAACCCGCAGCGGTGCAAAGGGAATCAAGACAATGGTTTCCGGTCGTCTTGACGGCGCCGAAATCGCAAGATGCGAACAATACCACGAAGGCAGCATTCCTCTTCACACGCTGCGTGCCGACATCGATTACGGCTTTGCCAAGGCTCATACGACCTTCGGCGTAATCGGCGTAAAGGTGTGGGTGTACAGAGGAGAAATCCTTCCCAAGAAGAAAAAGACTGTTAAAAAGGAGGTAATTGAATAATGTTGATGCCTAAAAGAGTGAAGCACCGTCGCCAATTCCGCGGTAGAATGAAAGGCGAAGCGCACAAGGGCAACAAAGTTGCTTACGGCGAATACGGTCTTCAAGCATTGGAATGCGGCTGGATTACCTCCAACCAGATCGAAGCGGCACGTGTCGCTATGACCCGTTTTGTAAAGCGTGGCGGTAAAGTCTGGGTTGACATCTTCCCTCACAAACCCGTTACAAAGAAGCCTGCCGAAACTCGCATGGGCTCCGGTAAAGGTAGCCCCGAATACTGGGTGGCAGTAGTTAAACCGGGCAGAGTAATGTTCGAAATGAGCGGTATCACCGAAGAACAAGCTCGCGAAGCATTGCGTCTGGCCAGTCACAAACTTCCCGTCAAGTGCAAGTTTGTGAAGAAAGAAGAAGAGGTGAACTGCGATGAAAGCAAGTGAAGTACGCGAACTTAACACAGTAGAATTGGAAGCAAAGCTTGCCGATTTGAAAAAAGAATTGTTCAACTTGCGTTTGTCACACGCAACCGGACAACTCACAAACCCTCTTGCGCTGGCAAATGTCAAGAAAGACATCGCAAGAATTAAGACTGTTCTCCGCGAAAGAGAACTCAAGGCGTAAGCGGAGGTAACGTAAAATGGAAAGAAACAGCAGAAAGGAAAGAGTCGGCATCGTAGTATCCGACAAGATGGACAAGACCATCGTTGTTGCTGTGGTTAACAAGTACAAGCACCCCTTGTACAAAAAGACCGTCAGCACGACCAAGAAGTACAAGGCCCACGACGAAAACAACGAATGCGGTATCGGCGATACCGTTCGTATCGTTGAAACGAGAAAATTGTCCAAAGACAAGAACTGGCGTTTGCTGGAAATCGTCGAAAAGGCTAAGTAATAGGAGGACAGTACAGTGATTCAACCACAAACAAGACTTAAAGCCGCAGACAACAGCGGAGCAAAAGAACTTATGTGTATCAAAGTACTCGGTGGCTCCTTCCGTAAGTTCGGCAATATCGGCGACGTAATCGTTGCCAGCGTCAAGAGCGCAAACCCCGGCGGAGTTGTCAAAAAGGGCGACGTCGTCAAGGCAGTTATCGTTCGTAGCAGCTACGGCGTAAACCGCAAGGATGGCACACACATTCGCTTCGACGACAACGCAGCCGTCATCATCGATCAACAAAAGCAACCCAAGGGAACTCGTATCTTTGGGCCGGTAGCAAGAGAACTTCGTGAAAAAGACTACATGAAAATTGTGTCTTTGGCACCGGAAGTTCTGTAAAGGAGGACACACAAATGGCAAGTATGAATGTCAGGTCCGGTGATACGGTCGAAATCATTGTCGGCGGCGTCGAAAACCGTGGCAAGAGAGGCAAGATCACCGCTTGCAACCCCACAGAGGGTACGGTAATCGTTGAAGGACTCAATCTGGTTACCAAACATAAGAAACCACGTTCAGCGCAAGAGCAAGGCGGCAAGGTGGAACGCCCCCGCGCAATCGACGTAAGCAACGTCATGCTCGTTTGCCCTAAATGCGGAAAAACAACCCGCGTAAGTCACGTCCTCGGCGACCACGGCAAGTATCTCAGAGCCTGCAAGAAGTGCGGCGCCGTAATCGACGTCAAGGAAGAACGCAAGGCTACCAAGACGACAGCCAAGACAACTGCTAAAAAAGCGACGACCGCCAAAAAGACGACAACTCGCAAAAAGACAACAAAAACCGAAGAATAATTAAAGGAGGAACATAATGGCTGCAAAGAAAACCGCTGCCGCACAAGTTGCCGGCAACCAACCGATTGAATGCAGATTGAAGACATTGTACAAAGAGACAGTTGTTCCTCAACTCATCAAAGAATTCGGTTACAAAAACATCAACGAAGTTCCCAAACTGGAAAAGATCGTACTCAACAGCGGTCTCGGCGACGTCAAGGACAACGCAAAGTCCTTCCAGCTTGCCGTTGAGGAACTGAAAATAATCTCCGGTCAGAAACCCCTCGTGACGAACAGCAAACTGTCCGTTGCAAACTTCAAAGTTCGTAAGGGTATGGCTGTAGGTGCCAAGGTTACACTTCGCGGTGACCGTATGTATGCGTTTATGGACAAATTGGTCAGTATCGCCCTGCCTCGCGTTCGCGACTTCCGTGGCGTAAACACCAACCTTGACGGACGCGGAAACTACACACTGGGTATTCGCGAACAACTGATTTTCCCCGAAATCGTTTACGACCAGGTGGAAAAGACTCGCGGTTTCGACGTGACGTTTGTTACGACGGCTAAGACCGACGAAGAAGGCAAAGCACTGCTCAAGTATCTGGGCATGCCCTTCAGAGCATAGTTGAGGTGTAAATTATGGCTAAGAAATCAATGATCAACAAACAACAAAGAACACCGAAGTATTCCACACGCGGATACACCCGTTGTTCTATCTGCGGCCGTCCTCACTCCGTGTTGCGTAAGTACGGCATTTGCAGAATTTGCTTCAGAGAAAAGGCGTACAAGGGCGAAATCCCCGGCGTTAAGAAAGCAAGCTGGTAAAAGGAGGAAATACAAATGGTTGTTACTGATCCTATCGCTGATATGCTGACGCGTATCAGAAACGCTATTACTTCCAAGCACGCCGACGTAGAAATCCCCGCATCCAAGACAAAGAAAGCCATCCTTGACATTCTTGTCAACGAAGGATACATTGCCGGCTACGAAGTAATCGAAAAAGAACTGCAAAATTCACTCAAAGTTACCCTGAAGTACGGTCCCAAGGGCGAAAAGGTCATCACAGGTCTTAAGCGCATCAGCAAACCTGGTCTCAGAGTGTACGCCAAGAGTGAGGAACTTCCCAAGGTACTCAACGGACTTGGAATCGCAATCGTGTCCACAAGCAAGGGCATTATGACGGATAAGAGCGCACGCAGCATGAACCTCGGCGGCGAAGTGCTTGCATACGTGTGGTAAGGAGGTAGGAAATGTCAAGAATCGGAAAAAAGCCTATCGCTATCCCCGCAGGCGTCACCGTCACGGTTAACGGCAGCGTAATCACGGTAAAGGGCGCAAAAGGCGAACTGACCCGTGACATCGGCACCGAAATCGGCTGCACGGTTGAAAACAACACAATCCACATGGTTTGCCCCGAAAACGCCGACAGCGACGTTCAGGCAAAGCACGGTTTGTACCGCGCGCTTGTTGCCAACATGGTCAAGGGCGTACACGACGGTTTCGCACGCAGCCTCATCATCAACGGTGTAGGTTACAAGGCAGCCGTTCAGGGCGACAAACTCATCCTCAACATCGGTTACTCCAACCCCGTCGAAGTAATTGCTCCCAAGGGAATTACGTTTGAAACACCCAGCGCAACGGAAATCGTTGTCAAGGGCTTCGACAAGGAACTTGTCGGTCAAACGGCGGCTAACATCAAGGCTAAACGTCCTGTTGAACCTTACCATGCTTACGGCGTCCGCTACAAGGAAGAAGTCGTAATCATGAAGGAAGGCAAGAAGGCCGGTAAGTAAGGAGTGCAGACATGATTAAAAAGATGAATAAAAATGCGGACAGAAGAATCCGTCACGCAAGAGTAAGAAAAAAGGTATTCGGCACAAGCGTTAAACCTCGCCTTTGCGTTTATCGTTCTACAAACTACATCTACGCTCAGATTATCGACGACGTAAACGGCAACACGCTGTGCGCAAGCAGCAGCCTTGCACTCAAGGCAGAATGCGAAAGCGTCAGCAAAAAGGAAGCCGCTGCAATCGTAGGTAAGGACATCGCCGCAAAGGCATTGAAACTCGGTCTGAGCGAAGTAGTGTTTGACCGTGGCGGTTACATCTACACCGGCCGCGTCGCAGCCCTTGCTGACGGCGCTCGCGAAGCCGGACTTAAATTCTAATCGGAGGCAGATACATGGAAAACGTACAAGAAGTTGAAGTAGTTGCAACCGAAGTTGCTGCAACGACACCTGCTCAGAACAACGAGCAACAACAACCCAAACGTAACTTCCGCGACGGTAATCGCCCCGACAGAAAAGGCGGTAGACGTAATCCTCGCGAAAGAGACAACAAGGAAGACGACGGTCTTATCAAAAAGTTGGTTGCCGTCAACCGTGTAACAAAGGTTGTTAAGGGCGGACGTACGATGCGTTTCTCGGCACTGGTAGTAGTCGGTGACGGTAAGGGCAGCGTAGGTATCGGCATGGCTAAGGCTGCCGAAGTTCCCCAGGCAATCGAAAAGGCTAACCTTCGCGCCAAGAAAGCAATGGTCAAGGTTGCCCTTGTAGACACGACAATCCCCCACGAAGTAATCGGCACGTTCGGTCGCGGCAAAGTTCTGCTTATGCCCGCTCAACCCGGTACCGGTGTTATCGCAGGCGGAAGCGTCAGAGCGGTTGTTGAGCTTTGCGGTAAGCTGTCGGTATCAAAGACATTCGCACCAAGAGCTACGGCTCCAACAACCCCGTAAACTGCGTAAAGGCTACATTCGAAGGTCTTGTGGCACTTCGTAGCCGTGAACAAATCGCAGCTTTGCGCGGCAAGAGCGTAGAAGAGATTTAAGGAGGAACAACAATGGCTAAGAAAACTACAAGCGAAGCCGTCAAGGCTCCTCTGTACATCAACGGCAAGTACGTTGTCGAAAAGGAATTGCCCAATAAGCCTGCTCAGGGTACGGCACCTTATGCCGCTGCCGAAGGCAAGGTAAAGGTTACGTTGGTCAAAAGCCTTAACGGCGTACTGAAAGATCAACAAGACACGGTCAAGGCACTGGGCCTTACCAAGATCCGCACTTCCAACGTGTTGCCCGACAATGCAGCAATCCGCGGAATGATCTTCAAGGTGAAGCACCTTGTGGTTGTTGAAGAAGTAAAGTAGGAGGCTAACATGAGAATACATACAATTCAACCCGCAGTCGGAGCAACAACTTCCGACAAACGCTTGGGTAGAGGTATCGGAAGCGGCCTCGGCAAGACCAGTGGCAAGGGTCACAAGGGTCAATGGGCACGTAGCGGCGGCGGTGTTCGCCCCGGTTTCGAAGGCGGACAAACTCCCCTTGCAAGACGTTTGCCCAAACGCGGTTTCAACAACAAGTTTGCCGTTAAGTACGACATCGTCAACGTGGAAGCGTTGAACGTATTCGAAGACGGCGCAACGGTTACACCCGAAATGCTGGTGGAAGCCGGACTTGTGACGCTCAAAAACAACGGCGGCATCAAGGTTCTCGGCGACGGACAAATTTCAAAGAAACTTACTGTACGTGCAGATAAGTTCTCCGCTTCTGCAAAATCTGCAATCGAAGCGGCAGGCGGCGTAGCAGAGGTAATTGAATAATGTTCGAAACCATCAGAAATGCCTTTAAGATTAAGGACGTACGCAACAAAATTTTGATGACTATCCTGTTTGTCGTTTTGTACAGACTGGGTTGTTACATCACGGTTCCCGGACTTTCAGCCATCGATCTTTCCGAAGACAAGATGGACATTTTCGGGCTTCTGGACTCTATTACCGGTAGCGCGCTTAGTCAGGGTACCTTGTTCTCCCTCGGCATTTCTCCGTACATCAACGCCAGCATTATCGTGCAGTTGTTGACGGTCGCTATTCCTTCTCTGGAAAGAATGAGCAAGGAAGGCGAAGAAGGTAGAGCAAAAATCGACAAAGTCACCCGTTGGGTCACGCTTGGTCTTGCAATCATCAGCGCGGTAGGTATCGTAATCAGTCTGGGCAATAATAAAACCGGTTACATCAACTATTCGTGGCTGGGTGGCGCAGGTATCGAAATCGCAGGCGTAACCGGCGGTCTTCCCGCATTCTTCGAAGCCAACAAGTGGATTATGTATATCTACGTAATTCTTATCCTTGTAGGCGGCAGCATGCTTACCATGTGGCTTGGCGAACGTATCACGGAATACGGCGTAAGCAACGGTATTTCAATCCTCATTTTCGTAGGTATCGTTTCCACGGCGGCGCATGAGTTGTTTATATCCATTCGTGCCATTTTCTCGACTAATGTTGAGGCAGTCTCGGGCGGTATCTGGTCTGTAGTATTGTTCCTTGTAACTCTCATTATCGTGTTTGCCTTCATCGTGTGGGTAGACGGCGCGGAAAGAAAGGTAAAGGTTCAGTATTCGAAACAAGTAAAGGGCAACAAGATGTACGGCGGACAAAGCACGTTCATCCCCATCAAAGTAAACGCCAGCGGCGTTATGCCTTTGATTTTTGCCTACGCACTTATGAGTTTCCCCTCGATGCTCATTCAGACATTCTGGGCAAACAGTGGTTTTGCAAGTTGGTGGAGCAAGTACATGACGGCTTCCGGCGAAAGCTGGGTGGGCGCGTTGGTGTACAACCTGATTCTGGCAATACTGATTTTCGTGTTCAGTTACTTCTACTCGCAAATTCAGTTCAATCCCGCCGAAATCTCCAAGAATATCCAAAGCAACGGCGGTTTCGTAACCGGTATTCGTCCGGGCAGAGAAACGGCTGACTACCTGGCAAAGATTGTATCTCGTATCACTCTTTGGGGCGCGGTATTCCTTACCATCATCGCATTTGTTCCTTCCATCCTGTTCAGTCTGCTTCCTCAACTGTTGAACGTAACGCTCAACACCAAGTTGGTAAGCAGTTTCAGTGCAACAGGTATGTTGATTTGCGTATCCGTCGCATTGGAATTTAACAAGGCGTTGGAAAATCAGATCATGATGCGTCACTTCAAGGGCTTGCTTGGAAACAACTCCAAAGGATTTTTGAAATAATGCGTATTGTTTTACTTGGCGCGCCGGGCAGCGGCAAAGGCACCATGGCGCAAAAACTTACACACGAACTTTCCTTGCCGCAAATCTCCACCGGCGACATCTTCCGTCAGAACCTGAAGGACGAAACGCCGCTGGGACTGCAAATCAAGGATATCATGGCAAAAGGTATGCTTGTCCCCGACGAAATCACCATTGAAATCGTCAAGGACAGGCTTGCCAAGCCTGACTGTGCAAACGGTTACATTCTGGACGGCTTCCCTCGTTCCATCGTTCAGGCGGAAGCGTTGGACACCTTCCAGCAAATCGACTGCGCGGTCAATCTCGAAGTTGACAGCGAAGCAATCGTCAAACGTTTGTCGGGTCGCAGATTTTGCCCCGATTGCAACGGTACGTACCACGTTTCGACGCTCGCCGACGAAAAAGTTTGCCCCAATTGCAAGGGCACGCTCATCGTTCGCGAGGACGACAAGGAACACACCGTGCGCAACAGACTGAGCGTCTACGAACAAACGACGTTGCCTCTTGTCGATTACTACGCCCGTCAGGGCAAACTTGTCACCGTTGACGGAAACGGCACGGTGGACGAGGTCTACGGCAGAATTCTGTCGGCATTGAAAAAATGATTCTGGTTAAGTCAAATTCGCAAATAGCGGAGATGCGTAAGGCAAACATAATTGTCCGCGACACACTTGACCTGCTTCGAGAACACACAAAACCCGGGGTTTCCACGCTGGAACTTAACAAGTTGGCGCACGAGTACATCGTTTCTCAACACGCCGTACCGAGTTTTCTCGGTTACAGCGGTTACCCCGCAAGTATTTGTGTCAGCATCGACTGCGAAGTAGTGCACGGCATTCCGAGTAAGCACAAAATCCTGCAGGAAGGGCAAATCGTCAGTTACGACGTAGGCGCGATTCTCAACGGATGGAACGGTGACGCCGCAAGGACGGTTGCCGTAGGTATCATCAGCCCCGAGGTGCAACGCCTTGTGGACGTGACGGAACAGTGCTTTTTTGAGGGCGTCAAGTGCATCCAACCCGGTGTAACGCGCCTCGGTGACCTTGGACACACCATACAGCAACATGCCGAAAGCAATGGCTACGGCGTGGTGCGTGAGTTGGTCGGTCACGGTATCGGCAGAGATATGCACGAAGACCCCAGCGTACCCAACTTCGGTACGGCAGGACACGG
>OGOZ01000965.1_pt1 | contig 17453 bp, 8 predicted proteins | sample 1552801 | NCBI WGS metagenome assembly OGOZ01 (sample SAMEA2580196, study PRJEB22360) | human gut metagenome | biome: human gut; feature: human-associated habitat; material: faeces | place: Denmark | collected 2008/2010 | reverse complement strand
CGTCGCAAGACGGTCGGAGGTCTTCATACAGGGCATCGTCCTTTCCGATAAAATATCCGATCGACGCTATTGTAGCACGGCGGAGGCGATTTGTCCACGCATTTCGCGCTGCGGTCTATCCTCGGGACAGCCCCTCATATAGTAAATGAGAAACAGCCTGCAAAGGAGGAGCTTCAACATGAAAAACGCCCTGCGCATCAGCCTATTGCTGATCGCCCTTCTCTTTCTCCTCGCGTGGCGCTTCGCGCCCGCGCGGCAAGCGCCGGACGAGCCGGAGCCGTCCGGTGAGGTGCGGCGTCCCGATGCCGCGGTGCCCGACCATACGCGCACGCTGCGCGTGCTGCACGGCGGCGCGGTCGAGGAGATGACGATGGACGAATACCTCCTCGGCGTGCTGCGCGCGGAGATGCCCGCCTCGTTCGAGCTTGAGGCGCTCAAGGCGCAGGCGGTAGCAGCCTACACGCTGGCATGCCGCCGCAGAGCCGATAATAAGGATAAAAGCTACGATATTACAACCGATTATACGGTGGATCAAAGCTACATAACAAGGTCCGAGGCGAAAAAGCGCTGGGGAGATAAATATGACGAATACTCAAAAAAGCTCGAGAAAGCCATCGGTGATGTTAAAAATTTTGCTGTTACTTATAACCTTGAGCGCATACCCGCGGTCTATCAGGCAATATCCTCGGGAAAAACTGAGGACAGCCGCGATATATGGGGCGGCGAGCTTCCGTATTTAAAGGCGGTTTCAAGCCCGGGGGATAAGCTTTCACCCGATTACGCAAGCGAGGTAAGCGTCTCTGCAGAGGAGCTCAAAAGAAAATTGGGGAGCGAGTGCACCTTATCGGGTGACCCCGCCGCATACTTCGGCGAGCCCGAGCGCACCGACTCAGGCTCTGTTTTAACGGTGTCGGTATGCGGCAATGAAATAACAGGCGGCAAAATACGCAGTATTTTCAATCTGCGGTCGCTTAATTTCAGCGTTAAGTATGCAGATGGGAATTTCGTGTTTACGGTGCTTGGCTACGGTCACGGTGTGGGTATGAGCCAGTACGGCGCGAATTATATGGCAAAGCAGGGCAGCGATTTTAAGGAGATACTCACATATTATTATACGGATTGTAAGGTCGAAAGGCTGTAAAGCATGCGGCGCGGCATATAATCGGTCACGAAAATGCGTCTTTTTGAAAAAATGTAGGTTTGTCAATGATGTGTTACAAAAATCAGAAAACTTCGCCGAAGGATAAAAAGGAATACAAATAATCGGCAGGAGATTTCCAGTTAAGAGGGCGTATAGGGAAATTATTGTACTTTCTGTTGTGAACAGCAAGTTGCTTTTTAAAGTCATCAAAAGAGTAAAATGAATGAGTAGCATAGAAGTATTCGTTATCTTTGCGATGTGAACGCTCTACCTTACCGTTGTGTCTGGGAGTGTACGGTTTTATCAGCTTGTGCTTTATGCCACACTGTTCGAGGCGTGCCTCAAACAGTGTGGGTGTCGGCTTTTCGGTATTGCCTAAGCTTTTAGTAAATTCCGAGCCGTTGTCGGTTTGAACACATTGTATCTTAAAAGAAAATTTTTTTATAAGGTGTTCAAGAAAAATGGCAGAGGAATATGTGCTGTGTTCCTCAAATGCTTCCAAATACCTAAAGCGTGAATACTCATCTATTGCGGTATATTGGTAAAATTTCTTGCCCTTTGCATCACCTACCATACACACCTCCGGTACAAATTTAACATCTATTTGAACTCTTTGACCGGGAAATTGCATTTGTTCATATTGTTTTGCCACATACTTTGGGTTTGGCGGTTTAACAGCCATTTGACCTTGTCTGCGTAAAATGCGATATAAGCCTGTCACCGAGCGAGTATATCCTCTTTGGCGCAGCTTTACCCAAAAAACCACCAATCCGGCGTTCATATTACGCTTTCGCATATCTGCAATTAGTTTTAATTCCTCTGCCGTATGTTCATTAGGGTGATGGTGCGGTCGGTGTGATTTGTCTGCTAATGATTGCAGCGCGGGGATTAAGCCGAACAGGCTTGATACTCAGCCGATTTCGGTGTTTATTACGGAGTTAATTCTATTCACGGTGCTGTCGTCACGGCGGTCGGTCACATATACCGTTTTGACAGCGGTGGAGGAAAGCACCGAATAAAATTCGCGGAAAATTTCGGGCAGCGAATGGTTTTTGCAATTCACCTTCACGGCTGACGGCAGGTGCGTGTCGGAAATGAGTCTTAAAATACTTTTATCACCGAAAAGCTCGCCGACAAAAAGCCGAGCAGCTTCCTTTTCCGCCTTTTCGGAGACAAAAAGCGTATCTGCACGGATTATGAGATTTATGCTTTCGTTCTCATGAGCGGCGATGCCGGGCGAAAAAACAAGCTTGGAGGATAACGGCATATCCTGCTGAATTTTAATTATATCAAGGTAGGAGCAGAGTATTCCCGCTGTATTTCCCGATACGAAGGCGTCGGTCGGCTTATCGTTTTTCTTTAAAATCCCGCTTTCCGCCATTTTCCCGAGCCGTTCGGCAGCCTGCCGAAAAGGCGCTTCCGACAGGCTGCCGCTGCCTATATCATCCGCTGCGCCGCCGCAGGAAAGATAAAGCGGAGCTATTATTCCCCAGTAAAGGCTTTCGTTATCGCCGCAGAGCATCGGGCTTTCCTTTACAAAATCCGATGAAACCGCCTGATCTAAGCGGCAGGGAACATCGGCATTTTCACGCAGATAGGGCAGCTTGTCAAGCCAGATACCGTCGGTTTCCAAAAACAGCGGCAGACCGATTACCTTGCCGTTATAAAGAAAAAGCAGTTCTTTAATAAAATTATCGGTATTTACAAAGCCGTCAAGCGCCGCAAGGTTCTTTGCCGATTCATCGCTCATGCGGTCGGCAATTAAAATATCGGCGTCGCTTTCGTTTTCGGCAAAGCCGATATTTATATCGGGATAAACCGAATTAAAGCTGCGGGCGGCTCTTTCTATTGCGCTGCGATAATATGAATCGCAGTATATTTTAAGCGATGCGCTTACTGCTTTTTCGCTGCCGGTGCATATTCCGCTGCCGTCTGTGCCCTTACAGCCGCAGGAAAGCAGCAAAAGGGCAGGTAAAATGCAGGCAAGAGCTTTTTTTACGGCAGGGAAAAGCTTAAACACTGTCTTTTCCTCCGCTTTTTCTGTATGCAATCGGTTGGACGCCGGTTTTCTCCTTGAATATTCTGCTGAAATATTTTGTATTGTCAAAGCCGACCATATCGCTTATTCTGCCGACGGAAAAGCCTGTGCTCACAAGCAGCTGCTTTGCGCGGTCAATACGGATATCAAGCAGATAATCACTGTAGTTTTTGCCTGTTTTCTGCTTAAAAACACGGCTTATATAGCTTGAGTTAGAGTAAAATTTTTCGCCCAGGGAGGAAAGCGTTATATTCTGCGCGTAGTTTTCTTCAAGATATTTTACAATTTTCTGAACAAGCTGTGAGGAATTGTGGTTCTCATATTCCTCAAACGACGCGTCAATATATTCGTTAAGCGCCGTAAATATCAGGTCTGCGCCGTTTCCCGCTTCAAATTCCGGTGACGGCACCGAAAGTGCGGACAACTGCTCGCGGCACGCCCGTGTGAGCGCGTCGGAAAGCTTTCGGCTTACCTCGTAAACCGCGGCCTTATCGGTTTCGGATTTTAAGCCCTCAAATATATTTTTTAATATTTCGCGGCATTTTAGGGAATTCTTTTCCTCGATTGCCTGCGTAAGCTTAAGCTCGCTGCCGAGCGGATAGGCAAGCGGTCGGCTGCCTGAAAGCTTTTGCTTTATGCGGTTTAGGGTATCACGCAGCTCGTCGGGCGATACCGGCTTTAAAAGGAAATCGAAAACGCCGATTTTTATTGCCTGCTTTGCAAATTCAAATTCATCATAGCCTGTGAGAATAACCGTCTCTGCCGACGGCAGGGCTTTTTTTATTTCGGACGCCAGCGTTATGCCGTCGCAAAAAGGCATTTTCAAATCGGTTATTATAATATCGGGCTTGAGCGACAGAATAAGCGGCAACGCGTCGCGCCCGTTTTCCGCTTCACCTGTAATTGTAAAGCCGTTGCTTTCCCAGTCGAAAAGCTTTTTCATGCCGTTTCTTATAATGCTTTCATCGTCCACAAGAAATACCGTCAGCTTTCTTTCGGGCATAAATTTCAGTCCTCCTTTTTAGGCTTTTTAAACTGATAGACCGCGCTTGAATTAAGGGACGCGGGAATCGTGAAGGAAACCGACATTCCCTCGTTTTCACGGCTTTGTATTATAAGACCGCGGTTATCCGAGAAATACAGCCGCAGCCGCTCATTAACATTGTAAAGCCCGATTCCGTGCTCGGCGGGCATATCGCGGCGGCTGAGCTTTCCGGCAAGCCTGTCAAGCTCGTCGATTGTCATTCCTCTGCCGTTATCCGCTACGGTGAAGCTTATATCCCGTCCCTCTTTTTTGATTGTTACGGAAATTACAAGCTTGTGCGAAATATCCTTAAAGCCGTGTGAAAAGCAGTTTTCGAGTATCGGCTGCAAAAGAATTTTAGGCATATAGCAGCTGAGCGCCTCTTCGTCGGTATCGTAAACGATTTCAAGCTTTTCCTGCAGCCGCAGCTGCTGCAGCGATAGATAATTCTTTATCTGCGAAAGCTCCTCCTTAACGGTTACGGGCTTATCGCTGTTGCGGATGTGATACCTGAAAAGGGCAGACAGATTGAGCAGCGCCTCGGCAATGTCGTTTTTATCGTCGAGCACCGCCATCATTCTTATAGTGTCCAGCGAATTATAAAGAAAATGCGGATTTATCTGACTTTGCAGCATTCGGTATTTAGCCTCGGTCTCGCGTTTTTCCGATTCGGAAACGGCATATATGAGGTTGTTGAGCTCGCCCGCCAGACTGTTGAAATTATCGAAAAGGTCGCCGAATTCATCCTTTCGTTTCTGTGAAATGCGGGTTTCAAGGTCGCCACCGCTTAACTGCTTCATGGAAAACTGAAGCACCTTTATGGGTCTTGTGAAATAGAACGATACCGCGGCGGTTATGATTATTATGACCGCAGCGCATATAAGGCTTAAGGTCACAAGGCGATTAAACAGTGTCTGCGCGCTTGCGGTGATGAAATTATAGGGCACTGCCGCCACAACCGACCAGCCCGTATTCGCAACGGCGCTGCTTACAGGCAGATATTCTTTCCCGTTTATTTCGGTTTTTCCGTGCGATTTCATATTGCTTAAAAGTGATTTGGATATGCCGTCAGATGAATCCGTGGTGTAAACCGGCTTATTCTCGCTGTCAAAAATATAAAGGATAGTACCCTTGCCGAAATTGCTCGCCGCGCATATATCTGCAAATGCCGAAACCGGACATTCCGAAATCACATAGCCGGTATACATATTAAGCCCCGTGCTGTTTTCAAAGGAAACATCAAGATGTCTGCAGGCAACCGAGAAAACGCGGGCATCGGCGGAGAATTCATAGCTTGAGGTTCTCACGGGCAGAAGCACCGTGCCCCCCGTTGAGCTTCTGAGCGGTGCGTAATAATCCTCGTCTATCGAAAAGGCGGGGCGGTCAAATTTGCCGTCGGTGTAGGATATCGACTCTCCGTCAAGCGAGGTCACTATCAGCGAATACATATCCTCATTTGTGCGGGCCACCAGCTCAAGCGCCTCACGCGCCCGCTGCTCAAGGAGCGCCACGGCGGCGGGGGCTGTTTCAAATTCGGTGAATTTGTTGCGAAGATATTCTGGCACGGCGGCGGTATTGTCTACCATGCGGGTTGTCTGGTCAACGCGCGATATATATTCCGAAAAAATCATCGCTATCTGCTTTGTCATTTGGGTATAGGTCTCCGACGCCTCGTTTTCAAGCGCGGTATTGCTTGAACGAACCGTGAAAAATCCGAAAATTATTATAGGTATCAAAACCGCTGTCAAAAATACCGACAAAAGCTTTGTCCTTATAGTGACCTTCCCCGAAAAGCTATGATTTCTCATATTCACCTCTTGAACGAATCAATTTCGTTCATTATAACGATAAATTGTTAACGCAATGTTAACAAAGCTGATATTTTACGCCGCCGAAGTCCTTTATTCAAAAGTAGTAAAAAAAAGTAACCATAATGTAAAAAAATTGTGACGACAGTTTGTTGTGCTTAATGTATAATAATAATAAAAAAATAAAAGGGATGTGTGTTATTTTGACTAACGGAATCATCGGTTTGAGGAAGAGAATAACGGCGACAGTCTTAAGCTTGGTTATTGCCTTCGGCTCACTGCCCGTTATTTCTGCTTTTGCGGAATCCGATGAAGCTTTCAAGGGCTTTTCCTACTGGAGTGTTTCCGGCGGCGAGCTTTCCGCTGTTTCGGGAATAAGCGGCTACGGTGCCGGTATCTCCAAAAATTCGGGAAATGCCGCAAAGCTTACTTCGGAGCTTATATCGGTGAAGTCCGGCAGGAAATACAAGGCCGGAGTTTCTGTTTCCTCGTCCGCCGCAAACGCGGATGCCGAGCTGACGGTAGCTTTCTTCGGTGACGAAGAGGGCGAAAACGCCGTCGGTGAGACATTAAGCCTTGAAAAAAGCAGCCCGACAGCCGATTTCGGCGAAATAAGCGGCGATTTCACGCCGCCCGAGGGCGCAGCCTATGCAAGGCTCATTGTAAGCTTCGGTGAAAACGGCAAATCCGGCGATGAATACAAGCTTGATAACGCCTACCTGTATATATACGGTACCGCGGCTCCGATATATACGGATGAAGCGGTGCCCGGCTACTCGGCGGGAGAGTGGGCAAGATATCCCGACGGCAACGGTAAGAAATGGGAAAACACCGCATCGCGTTATATTGAAACGGTGGACGACGGCTGCGGCGGTGACGGCGCACTGCATATTGTAAACACCGGAATAGAGGGCGATATGTGGCTGACTGTCGTACCGGATAGCGTTCCTGCGGGAAGCTATACGGTTCGGATGAAGGTAAAGGGCAGCGTCACGGCGCCGGGTCAGACCTTCCGCTTTGCAGATTCCGCTCATATCGACAGCGGCGTCGGCAATCTGTTTGCTGACCGTGTAAGCTATGATGACTGGACTGATTTTTCCTACGATTACGAATCAGACGGCACAAACAGGTTTTTCTTTGTTTTCAGTCAGTATAACGGTTTATCGGACGTATATATAGATTCGCTTAAGGTCGTTAATAAGGAAACCGGTAAGGATATTTTAAACGGCAAGGGCGATTTTCGTCTTGACGGCGGGTACAATCTTGTTGCATCAAACAATTTGGCTAGAAACGGCGATTTTGAGGATATTGTTTATACATATTTATCCCCCGATAAATTCAACGGTAATTTTGACGGCGCTGAGGTTAAGGAGGAACCGCTTAAATGGACGCTTAACGATAACTATACGGGCGATACGCTCGTGCTGTCGAGCGATTCGTCCCACGGCGGCGTGCTTGAGATGACAAAGGGTGCGTCCGCCTCGGCAGGCGCGGGCTGGGTAACTCTTGCGAGCCCGAATATCTCGGTCGAGCAAGGAACAAAATACCGCTTTTCCGCAGATTTAAAGGGAATCGGCAGTAATCCCTACTATATTATAACGGCATACTGGTTCTTTGATAACGGAACGGCGCCCGTACAGGTAAAGCCCGCGGGCGGCGAGGGTAATTTATCTGACGGCTGGAACACGGTTGCCGCCGACCTTGAAGCGCCGCAGAACGCCAAGGAAATTCAGCTGCGAATCGTTTTTCAAGGGGCTGCGGGCGATAAAATGCTCTTTGATAACGCCTCGCTTTGTCCGCTCGGTATGTCCGCGTCACTCGACGGTTGGCAGGAGGCGGGCTATTCAAGCCCCGATCCCGAAAGCTGCTATGTAAGGCTCGAGGATAACGGCAAGACCTATGTTATGGAGCTGTGGCTCAAGGGTGCGACTCAGACAGCGGGCGATCCGCTAGCGGCAGAGCTTTACTGGGGTCTCGGCAATTGGGCAAAATCGGGCAACGGAGGGCTTTTGTTCGATAATGTAAATTATTCCGAATGGACGAAAATGACTTACAGGTTCACAGTGACAGATGCCAAGGACGCACCGCTGTGTATATCTCCCGGCGGCTACGCCGGAGTTGACTGCTATATTGATAATATATCGGTTTATGACGAGAACGATATTGCGCAGACAAACCTTATAACCAACAGCGGTTTCTACTCATATTCGGAACCCGATACCTCGCGGCAGTTAATTCAAAACGGCGATTTTGAAAATATGCGCGTGCTGTCTGCCCCCGGTTGGAGCTTCTCGGGCAAGACCGATTACGATAAGGCTTCGTCGGTTATTTCTCTCGGAGATAATTCCGCGGCGGTTTCCTACCGCTACAATGTCGAGGGCGGGCAGATTTTCCGCACAGCGGTAAACGGCAGCGGCGGAAGGCTTAAAATAACCTTTGATACCGGCAAGGAATGTGAGCCTGAAAGCTCGGGCGGCATATTTATTGTGCCGGACGGCGCGAAATATATGCGCGTTTCATATATATCGGAAAGCAGCGCAACGCTTAAAGGTATCACGCTCACGCTGCTTGAAAATCCCGAAAACTACGATTTTGAAATTAAAGATCCCGAAAGCGAACGCCCGCTTAACTGGCAGTATTACTGCGGTGAAACGGATTCGGGCAGCTATTCGCTTAAATATGCCGCGAATGACGGCGTGAACGGCAGCGGTGCAATGCGCCTGACCGCAGAAAAAGACAATGATGGCTTTGCTGTGGCTTACGGCAAGCGCATGAGCGCACAAGCAAACGGCGTTTATCGCGTTACCTTCCAAGGAAAATACTCGGGGGACGAAATAAACGTTTACCCATATATCAGAACCTATAATAAAAAGGGCAACGATACAACGGAGACATCGTCCTATAACTGGCTGACCGCCGCAAATTCGCAGAATAACGACGGCGAATGGCACAGCTATCCCGCCGATTTCACGGCGGGCGGCGACACCGCATTTTATGAGGTGCGCTTTGAGGTGCGCGCAAAAACGGCGGGAGCAAAGCTTTTGTTCGATAATATTTCGGTTGTTTATTTGGGTGATTCGACCGACCCGAACCTCGATTTTGAGTCGGGTGAAAACGGCGAAAAGGTATTCAACTGGAATATGTATGAGCGCCGCGAGAACCCGAACAAGCCCGGTGAATTTGAAGAGGGCAGCTTTGGGGCATACACCGCGGTAAAGGCGGAGGGCGCATCAAAGGACGGCAGCGCCGCGGTGCATATAAGCAAGCCGCAGGCAGGCGATGTTCAGCTTTATCTGCAAAGCATTATGCTTGAGGTCGGCGGCAATACCGATTATCTTTTAAGCTATGACGCAATGGCGCAGGGCAACAAGAAGGGCTCGCTGCAGATTTGCGTCAGGCAGTATAAAAACGCTTACGGCGATAATGTCAAGGATGAAACCGAGGCATTCAAATGGGTGACCGACGCATACGAATACGGCTCGTTTGATTGGAAGAGCTGCGGCGGTGCTTTTAAAACCGCAAAGGACGCGAAGTTCGTTAAGATATGGCTGGTTTCAAACACCTCGGACGCGATGGATATGTATATCGATAATGTGGCGCTCACAAAAACCGAGAGCATTGACGACCCGAACCTCGATTTTGAATATACAGCAGGCGGCAAGCCGCTTAACTGGAGCTATGTAACGTCCGACGGTATCGCAAGCATTTCGGCGGATAAATCCGTTTACTACCGTGGCAGCAGCTCACTGCATATTGAAAAGCAGTACAGCAGAATAAACTACACCACCGCGACCATGGCAAAGCGGATAAATGTCAACGCGGGCGACAGAATCGAGTTTGTTATCCATATGCGCAGCCGTAATGCGGTGTCGGGTGCGTTTGCAGCCTCGCTTTCGGGCTATAATTCCTCGGGCAAGCTTATTCAAAGCTGGACCGGGCAGGACAGACCGCTTAATTCGGGCAGTAACCTGAGCGACTGGCAGGAATACAGAATAGTCTATACCGTTCCGAAAAATGTTCGCAGTGTGGCGCTTGCCATGCGAATAGGCGGCAGAAAAGCCGATGTGTACTTTGATTCGATAGAATACTACAACTACACCGAAAGCAACGACACGGTTTATGCCGAGGATTTTGCATCTCCCTCATCCGACGGAATGTTCGGCGGCTTTAAAAAGACCGATGTTAAGGGCAATCCCTCCTTCGGCACTGCGGGCGAAGCGATAATTTCGGGCGGCTCGGGTGACAGCGCGGCTATAGAAAAGAAAATAGATATTATAAATACCGATTATTCTTATCAGTTTACCGCGCATTACAGAACCACGGGCACTGCAGCAGGTAAATTGAGTCTTACAGGCTATAACTGGAAAAACGAGTCGGTGGGAGCGGTTGTTGACCGCGAAATCTCATCAGCCCCGACTTCAACCGAAATCAAGGTTGATTTTACGGCGATAAACGCTGCGTATTATGTTCTGCGGTTTGAAAAAACCGGTGGCGACGGCGGCGTTGCATTGAACGATGTGACCGTGCGCACCACCGCGGAGCCGAGCGTAGACCTCGGCTGGGAGGGCGCGTGGATAGTCCATCCCGCGGATTACGACACAATAGAGAGCCAGAAAAACAACGAGCGCTACTATTATTACCGCCAGGAAATAAATCTTGAAAGCACCGTGAAATCGGCGCAGATGCAGATAACTGCGGACGACAGAGCCGATGTTTACATAAACGGCGAAAAGGTTTACGAGGAGACCCGCACCGGAGACACCTGGAGCCTGCCTGTCACCCTTGATATTACGGAATATCTGCAAAAGGGTAAAAATGTTATCGCGGTTCGGTTGTATAACGGCGTTTACAGATACGCGCTTTTATACGACGGAATAGTGAAGATGGATAACGATTCCGTTCTGCGCTTCTACACCGATGAAAGCGTAAATGTAGCGCGCGAATCGATAGGGGAGAACAGCACCCCGAATCCGCAGTGGAGCGAATCCGACGCCGATAACTTTATGAAGCCCGATTATGATATGTCAACAGGCGGCTGGACAAAGGCGGAAATTTACGCTAATGTCGGCAGCGGCGGCTGGGGCGCGATCGACTTCGATTTTTCGGAATATTCGGATTATAAAATAGAAACAAACGAATTCACCTTCCCGAAAAACACAATTTATGCGGGCGACACGGTGACGGTTACGGCTACTCTTAAAATTGCCGAGAAGCTGCCCGAAGCCTCAAGCTTTAAAATATATTTCTGGAAGCGAAATTCAACCAGCCGTATTTGCACGGGAACAATAACCCTTGCAAACGGCAAAACCACAAAGTCATGGCCTACCGGTAAGGAATTTACCGCCGAGTTCGAAATAACCGTGCCGCAGTTCTTGGCGGCGGGCGATTACACGGTGCAATTTGATAACACAGTGGCGATTGTCAGCGATTATTACATCAACAATAAGGTCGGAAGCCTTAAAATTGCGCAGTATAAGCAGGAGGTTTCGACAAAGAGCGAAATCAAAATGTATAACGGCAAGCCGACCGTATTTGTAAACGGCGTGGCGCAGGCGCCCTTGTGGTACAGCCGCCCCGAGCGCGATACCCAGTTTGACCAATCCGAAATGGAGGGGCTGGCAAGCGTGGGAATAGATACATCTATTGCATTTATCCTCCCGCGTGAAACGCTCGGCGAGCTTTGGATGTCCGACGGGACTATTAAGACCGAGACCATAGATCAGCAGATTTTGGGTACGCTTGCGGCAAACCCGAATTCGCAGCTTGTTATGGCAATCGATACCACACCGCCGCAGTGGTGGCTGGACGCTCACCCCGAGGAGTGCGTAAAGCTTAACGACGGCACGGTGAGCAAGGAGTCCTTCTCCTCCGAGCTGTGGAAAAAGGAAACAGGCGAAAAGGTTACCGAAATAATTAATTACCTTATGCAGCAGCCCTACGCCAATAATATTATAGGCTTTAAAATTACGGGCGGCACCACCTACGAATGGCAGTGGTGGGGAATAAACGGCAGCACAAAGGCAGGCGATTATTCATCGGTAGGACTTACCGCCTTCCGTGCATGGCTTAAAGAAAGGTATAAAACCGACGCGGCGCTGAAATCCGCTTGGGGCGACAGCTCCGTAACGCTCGCAACGGCTGCCGTTCCGAGTATTGCGGTGCGCAGCGAAACCGAGTTCGGCAGCATTTTAAGCGCAGGCAAGAACCGTCAGGCAATAGATTACGAGCTGTTTATGGGTGAGAAGAAGACCGAGGCAATGCTTTATTTTGCTTCTCTTGTGAAAAAAGCCACGAACAACAGGCTTTTCGTAGGAACATATGCGGGCTATCTGCTTAATGTTATCAACTACGATATGGCGGCTTCCACCTCACAGACCTCCTTCCAAAAGATACTCGAATCCGACAGTATTGATTTCATAACCTGCCCGTGGAATTACAGCGAGCGCGAAATAGGCTATTCCGGCGATTATATGTCGGCTGTAGACAGCGTTACCGCGCACGGAAAGCTCTATATTGCGGAGGACGACAACCGCAACCACACCACATCGATGTTTGAAGCGCCCGACGCGCGTGCGTCCGTCGGTTGGACGCGCACCGCCGAGCAATCCATAGAGCAGTTAAAGCGAAACTTTGCATATGCTCTTTCGAAGGGCTGCGGGCTTTACCTTTACAGCCTTGCGGGCACTTATTTCACCGATAAGCAGCTATGGGAGACTGCCTCTGCCATGATGCAGGAAATGACCCTGTCACTGGGACTTGAACGCAAGAGCGTTTCGGATATAGCGGTGTTTTACGATGAGCAGTCGCCCGCGTATATGCCGTATTCCGGCTCTGACCTTACAAATGAGCTTTTGTATAAGGGATTGCTGCTTACGCAGCGCAAGGAGCTTTACAACCTCGGTGCACCGTATGATACATACCTGCTCGACGACCTCGAAAAGGGGCTTGTGCCGGAGCATAAGATAAATATTATGCTCTCGACCACGCAGGTTACAGAGGCAGAACGTCGCGCGATAAGCGAAAAGCTGCAGAAAAACGGCAATGTTATCATCTGGGTGTTTACATCGGGTATGTCCGACGGCAATACCACCTCTGTTGATAATCTTTCGGCTCTTACGGGAATGAATATGAAGCTTATTGAAAGCCCTAATACCGAGCGCAAGCTTATGGGCACGGTTGAGGTTGAAAATTACAACAGCTGGGTAACAGAGGGGCTGGCGGATGTCAGCTTCGGTGCGATAGAATACAGAACCTTAGCACCCGTTATAGCGGTGGATGACGAAACCGCCGTAACTCTCGGCTATCACACCGAGCAAAACGGCTACGGAACAAACAATGTCGGCTTTGCAATGAAGGAAATGACCGACGGAAAGGGAAATAGCTGGACGAGTATTTACTCGGCAGTGCCTTGTATCCCGGCTGATATTTTAAGAAATGTCCTAAAGCACTGCGGCTGCCATATTTACGATGATACCGCAACCGATATAATTTATGCCGATAACAATTACATTTCCGTTCATTCGCTTTTCGGCGGTGAAAAGACGGTCACGCTGCCGGGTAATTACACGGTGTACGATGTATTTAACCGCAAGGTTATTGCTAAGAGCGTAAACAGCTTTACATACAGCTCGGATAAGGGTGAAACAAGGCTTTTCCGCATTTCGAAGAATGATAAAATCAAGCTTTATTTCACAAGAACCGCGGGCGGTACTGTAAGCCCCGAGGGACTGAATGAGGCGGAATACGGCGGAAAGGTGACCCTTACCTTTAAGCCGAACAGCGGGTACAGGCTCGGCTACCTGCTTATAGACGGCGTCAAAACCACCGTAAACGGCAGCAGCTACACCTTTAACAACATAAAGGAAAGCCACACCGTGGCGGTTTACTACACAAGGCTTTATGAAAAGCTGCCGCTTGACGATAACGACGACCCTGTAGACCCGACCGTGCCTGATAACGGTAATAACGGCAACAACGGTTATATTGAGCCGACTACACCCGATGTAAAGCCCGATAACGGCGGCACGGACGATGATGACGGCAGACAGGCAATAACCAAGAAAAACACAAGGGATTACACCACCGTTTCTCTTAACCTGCCCGTAATCATAGCGCTCTGCGCCGCGGCACTTGCGGTTTTGGCGGCAATAGTAATTCTGCTTATTGTTCTTCTCGGCAAAAATATTTACTTTACAAGGAACGGCAGGGGCATATATTCCGCAAAAATCAAAAAGGGTACCGTAAGGCTGGATAAGCTTAAAGAAAAGCGAGGGCTTGAGGGAATTACGGCAACGGTTAAAAAGGGATACGCCGCACACCACGCGGGGCAGAGCGTAAATCTTTCCTTAAACGGCGCGCCGCATACCTCAATTACTTTGGAAAAAGGCGGAAACAATTCCGCAGAGCTTTAAAAATCTTTGGGGCTCCAATACAGAGCCCCAAAGTAAAACCCAAAAAACTAAAAGGAGTGCAATTTTATGAAAAAAATTCTCATTCGCTGCATTTGCATTATAGCTGCATGCGCAACCTTGGCAATGTCTGCAGGGTGCAGTCTTACAAAGACTACGGTAAGCAGCGAGACCGACGAAACCGTGAGCTATGTCAGCGGTGATAAAAACTCAAACACCGGTGCGTCCTCGGGCAGTGCCGATGCTTCTTCCGATAATAAGGGCGGGGCAGGTAATGTTGTAAGCGGTTCGGGCGATAACACCGTGCACAATGCGGGTGAAGTCAATAACTCATCCGAAAAAAAGCTTAAGGGTACGCTTGAATTACAGATATTCGTAGGCGGTTACGGCAGCGAGTGCTGGGAATATGCCATAAGCGAGTTCCAGAAGCTGCAGCCCAATCTTGAAATAAACGCGCATCTTGATACCAATGTTAACGCGCAGATGAAGACCCGTTGGGCAAAGGATAACCCGCCCGACTTCGTTCTGCTCGACGGCAGCAATATGCCTGCCTCCACCTGGATGAGCGAAAACAAGATGAGAGATCTCAGCTCTCTTTATAAAAACGGCAAGGTCTACGGCACCTCAACGCCCATAAGCAGCCAGCTTAAGAGCGGACTTGTAAGCACCTATAAAAACACGGGCAAAATTTACGAAATGCCTGTTCTGCTTTCCACCTACGGTATGTGGTACGATCAGACACTCTTCAGCCAAAAGGGCTGGAACGTTCCGAAGAATTACACCGAACTGCAGAGCTTCTGCAAAACGGTGAAATCCTCGGGAATGTATCCCTTTATCTACACGGGTCAGTATTCCGGCTATCTTGTTTGGGGTATGCTTATGCCGGCGGTGGCTTCCGAGGCTTTGGCGTCAAACGATACCCAGTATTTCTATGATGTTGCAAACGCGGCGAGCGAATCAGTCTGGAGCGACGCGCGCTTTAAAAAGGTTTTAACCAAAATAGAGACCCTTGCAAAAGCGGGATATTTTGACCCCTCGGGGCTTTCAATGAACCATATCACCAGTCAGGCGGCGTGGCTTAAGCACAATGCGGCGCTCATACCCAACGGCTTATGGCTTGAAAACGAAATGAAGAGCTCGACCCCCGCAAGCTTTAAAATGCGCTATTATCCGTCGGTTTTGCAGGATGCAGGTCAGAAGACAGCTGTTGTTGCCACTGCTACAAGCGTAGGCATTGCCGCAAAGGCGAAAAACCCGAAGGCGGCAGAAGCATTCCTCAGATTCCTCTATACCGATAAGGTAGCGGCTAAATTTGCAGAGCTTTGCGCCGTTCCGAGCGCAACCCGCACCGATGTTTCAAAGGCTAACCTTACCGAGTCCGCAAAGCAGGTAAACGAGATGATAAACTCATCTGAAGTAACCCTTATTTCAAAAGGCTCTACCACCTGGGGTAGCGTGGACGCAACCATAAACCAGTGCATAAACAAGCTCGTTTCGGGCGATATGACGGTGGATAAGGTTATTTCCGAGCTGCAAAAGGCTACCAAGAAAAAAGTAGGATAGGCTGACGATTTACATTAAAAGGAATGACCGCAATGTCAAATACAAAACTGAAAAAGCGCAGACCCGCAGATAAATCGAAAATCGCCTTTTTCTCACTTTTCTGTCTGCCGCCGCTTTTACTTTACATTCTTTTCTGCGTCTACCCGATCTTTTCATCGCTTTACACAAGCTTTTTTGAATGGTCGGGCTACGATGCCCTGACAAAGGATAACTTCGTAGGCTTTCAAAACTACATACAGGTAATAACCGATTCGGAATTTTTGGCGGCTATAAAGAACGATTTTGTTATAATCCTCGGCAAAGAAATTATAATAATCGTGCTTACAATTCTTTTTGCCGTGTCGCTGACCCGCCTTAGGTTTTCAAAGCTTGAAACGGGCATATACCGCTTTATCTTCTTTATGCCGAATGTGCTGTCGGTTATAATCATAACCACTATATGGACCTTTGTTTTAGACCCGAACTTCGGTATTTTAAACCCGCTGCTTAAGGGCGTGGGGCTAACAAAGCTTATTCCCGAAATGGGGTGGACCTTTACCCACCCCATAGGGGTTATAACCTTTGTTTCAAGCTGGTGCGGCATAGGCTTATTTATGCTTATAATGATTACCGCGATAAACGGAATAAGCAAGGAGCTGTATGAATCCGCCACAATTGACGGCGCGGGCGAGTGGACCCAGCTGCGCTACATAACCATGCCGGCGGTGTGGGAGCAGGCAAAGTTTATGGTTATAACCATACTGTATCAGTCGTTCAGCTCAAGCTTTACAATGGTGCAGGCAATGCTCGGCAGCTCTGTAAGCGAGGATTCGGTGGTTATGGGCGTGTTCGTTTACAAAAACAGCTTTGACAGCCAGTGGCCGCAGGTGGGCTACTCCTATGCGGCGGCAATACTTATGCTTATAATCTCCGCGGCGGCTTCCTTTATAGTAAACCGCGTTATGTCAAGGGGGGACAGTGTAAATGAGTAAAAAAAGAAATACTCCGCACCTGTCCCGCTCGGCTGCGGTGGGGCAGGGAATAATAAGAATCTTCCTTGTGCTTTGGAGCGTGACTGTGGCATTCCCGGTAATATGGGTGCTTTATACATCTCTTAAAAGCAATCAGGAATTTTTCGCTTCCCCCTGGGCGCTGCCGAAAACCCCTCAATGGGGAAATTTTGTTGACGCGTGGAAGGAGGCAAGCTTCGGCTCTTACTTCTTTAACAGCCTTTTCACCGTGGTACTGACATTGGTGATAACCCTGCTTATAGTGGGCGCTAACGCCTATGTTATTGCGAAATACAATAACCGCTTTATAAAAGGGCTTGAAAAGTTTTATATGGTGGCTATGATGGTGCCGTCGGTGCTTATGCTCGTACCCCTTTACTATTTTGCGGATTCAATTAAAATAACCGATTCGCTTGTGTGGCTTTCGGTAATATACGCAATACAGGGCATGCCCTTCTCGGTGTTTATGATGGCGGGCTTTG
>OGOZ01000964.1_pt1 | contig 17457 bp, 10 predicted proteins | sample 1552801 | NCBI WGS metagenome assembly OGOZ01 (sample SAMEA2580196, study PRJEB22360) | human gut metagenome | biome: human gut; feature: human-associated habitat; material: faeces | place: Denmark | collected 2008/2010 | reverse complement strand
GATTCTGCGCCTGGGCGTCCTTGCGCTTCGGGGTCGGACGGCCCTTGCCGGAGGTCGGCTGTGCAGCCTTGCTCTCGACGTTCTCCTGCGCCGGCTCTTCCTTCTTGGTAAACAAACTCATGTCTATAGAGCGTAAGGTGACGTATCGACGCTCGATGCCGCCCGCGATGCCATTTGCGTTGCGGTTCAAGCTGCGGTCGGACGGTCTGCGAAGAACGGATACAATGGACATTCGTCACACGATATTCAATCCGCGTAATACACGCGCATATATAGGGAGCATCAAGGATTATGACAGCTTTAGGAGCCGAAGAGATTCGCACGCGCGTCGAATCTGATTTCAGCCGCATCGTCGACGTGTTGAACCAGAAGATCGCCTTGCAGTCGATTTCCGCGAAGGGCATCACCGCGGACCATATGAAGCGTTCCGCGCAATTCGTGGCTGATCTGCTGCGCGAGGTTGGTGTCGATACGAAGGTAGTGCAGTCGCACAATCCCGACGGCACGCCGGGCGCTTGGGAGGTCATCGGTTCCAAGAATGTCAGCGAGGACGCGCCGACGGTGCTGCTGTATGCGCATCACGATGTGCAGCCGGTTCCGGATCCGAACGTGTGGAACACCGACCCGTTCGTCGGCACTGAAATCGACACGCGTCTGTATGGTCGCGGAGCCGCGGATGATGGTGGCGGAATCGCCATCCATTCCGGCGCGCTGAAGGCGTTGGGCGATGATTTGAAGGTGAACATCAAGGTGTTCATCGAAGGTGAGGAGGAGATGGGTTCTCCGAGCTTCATTCCGTTCATCGAAGAGCACCGGGACGAGTTCGCTTCCGATGTGATCATTGTGGCCGATTCGGGCAACTGGTCCGCTGAGATTCCGTCGCTGACCACGTCGCTGCGTGGCAACACCGATATTGATGTGCACATCAAGGCGTTGGAACATCCGGTGCATTCCGGCCAGTATGGCGGCCCGATTCTTGACGCGAACACGCTGGCTGCGATGTTGATTTCCTCCATGTACGACGCCAATGGCGATTTGGCCGTGCCGGGCGTTGCGTCCGAGGAACCGGTTGGCGGCCTGCAGCGTGATATGGACGAGGCGACTGTGCGTGCCGACGCGGGCATCGTCGAATCGTATCGTCTTGCCGGCACCGGTTCGCTCGCCGCGCGTCTGTGGACGAAGCCCAGCGTCACCGTCATCGGGTTCGACGCGCATCCGGTGGAAGGATCCTTCAACGTCATCTCTCCTGAAACCACGTTCCGTCTGAGCTTGCGCACCGCGCCGAACCAGCGCCCGGAAGAGGCCCAGGAGGCGTTGGCCAAGTTCATGGTGGAGCATGCGCCGTTCGGTGCCGAAGTGTGGGTCGACAAGCTCGACAACGGCATGGGCTGGGCCATGGATCCGAACGCTGAGGCCACCAAGGACGCCATGGACGCCATGGAGGAAGCGTTCGGTGTGGCTCCGGTCAACAAGGGCGAGGGTGGTTCCATCCCGTTCATTCCGGAATTGCAGCGCATCTTCCCGAAGGCGCAGGTGCTGGTCACCGGTCCGGAGGATCCGAAGGCCAACGCGCATAGCCCGAACGAGTCCATCAGTCTGCCGGCGTTGAAGAACAACGTCATCACCGAAGCGTTGCTGCTGGATAAGCTCGCCAAGTAAGAAGCCGTGTAAGGCTTGCCGAAATAGGATAAAGCTCTCTGTCATACGATTCCGATTGGAACGTATGACAGAGAGCTTTTTCATTTAGCTGCCGATTGGGGAATCATCATCCATTAGTTGGACACGTTGCTGAACGCCCAATGCCAGTAGCCGGTGTAGTATGCGGTGGCCAACGCGATTGCCGGCACCGCGATGCAGATGGCGTAGAACAGCCAGTCGACCGCATGCAGTTTCGATTCGCGCGCTTGGCTTCGTGGCGCGTCGGATCCGAATCCGCGCGCTTCCATGGCGGTGGCGAGTTTCGTTCCACGTCGGATGGATACGACGAGCAGGCTGAATGCCTGCGAGAAGACGCGTTTGATGGTGCTGCCGTCGCCGAGGCCACGCGAGCGGCGTGACTGGCCGAGTGCACGCCAATCGTCCTGCAGCAGCGTGAACATGCGCATGCCGGCAAGGCCGCCGTATACGAAACGTTGCGGCAGGCGCAGAATCTGCACGAGTCCGTCGGCCAGATCGGTCGGGTCGAGTCCCAAAGCCAGAATCACACCCGGCACGGCGATTGCGGCGACACGTAGGAATGTGGCCAACGCCAGATAGAGCGATCCTTGGGAGATGACGATGATGCCACCCAGATTGGCCAGCACCGTGCCGGATGTCTTGCCGTACAACGCCACGGAAACGAAGCTGCCTGTGGCCGCTATCCATACCGGCCATGTCTTGCGCAAGACCGTCCAAGGAGCCACTCCGCCGATCCATAACAATAGCATCTCCAAACCAAACGCCACGGATGCCGAAACGACATCGAGGGTGAAGAACATCGGAATGCACAGGATCAACGCACCGATGAAACGGCTTACCGGGTTGATTTTCGCCACGAACCATGACGGTGACGCCGGCTTCGTTTCGTTACGACGTTCCTTGTGTGGCACCACGGTAATGGTTTCGAGCTTTTCATTGCCGTCGCGCCCACTGTTTTTGTTGGTTTCGAGCATGTCACTCCCCCTCTCTGACCAAAATACGGCGTGCGCCCAGCGCTTCGATGAGCGGCTCATCGTGCGTAATCATGATGACCGCGCAACCTTGGTCGCGCGCACCGGCGATCAATTGGACCATGCTGGTCCACGTGGTGAAATCCTGTCCGAATGTCGGCTCGTCCATGACCAGCACTTTTGGCGCGGCAGCCAGCATGGACGCCACGGACAGTCTTCTTTTCTCACCGCCCGATAGGGTGAATGGATTCGCTTTGGCGAAGCGGGAAAGATTCAGGCGTTCCAACAGCCTGTCGGCGATGGAATACGCCTCCTCGTCGGTTTTGCCCATGGATTTGGGGCCGATGGCCACCTCGTCTCGCACGGTGGATGCGGCGAACTGGTGTTCCGGCTCTTGGAACACCATGCCGATACGTCCCAGCAAGTCGCGGCTTTTCCATGTGATCACATTGTTTTCGCGATGGGGAGGTACCAGATCGTCCGCCATGCATACACGTCCTGCCATCGGTTTGAGCAGTCCTGCGAGAGTGAGTCCGAGTGTGGATTTGCCCACGCCGTTTCTGCCGGTCAACGCGGTCACCTCACCGGAATGGAATTCGAGGTCGATATGCTCGCCGAGCGGGAAATCATAGCCGAAGCTCAGATCCCGGGTGTAAAGCACGACGTCCTGCGGTTGCCGGATTTGTTCCGGTTTGGGCGCGTGGCTTTCGATGGTGCGGCCCGGCACCCACGCACCGCCGTCGGCAAGCACCTGACCCATGTGGCCGAACACTTCGTCTGGAGTGCCGTCGGCGATTACGCCGCCGACGTTCGAATCGGCTTCGGGTTTGCCCAGCACGATGACGCGGTCGACCAGGTCGAGCCACACGTCGATATGATGTTCCACCACAACCAGCGTCTCATGGGTTTGTTCGAGGACGTGGCGGACAGCGTCGTGCACTTCCTTGACACCGTCCGGGTCAAGGTTGGCGGTCGGTTCGTCAAGCAGCAGCAAGCCAGGGTGCATGGCCAGCACGCCCGCCAAGGCGAGGCGCTGACGTTGCCCGCCGGAAAGTCCTCGTGTGGAGCGGTCGAACGCCATGTAGTCGAGCCCGACGATGTCAAGGGCGGCTCGTGCCCGGTTCCAGATTTCATCTTTCGGCAGGTTCAGGTTCTCGCAGCCGAATGCGGTGTCGTCTCCGGCACGTTCGAGAATCGTCTGCGAGTCCGGGTCCTGAAGCACCAGCCCGCAACGTCCGCGCGCTTGTCTGGCGTCGACGCCGTCGATGAGCAGCTCGCCTTCCTGCTCGCCTTCGTCATCTCCACCGAGCACGCCGGCCAAACCGGACATCAGGGTTGATTTGCCTGCGCCGGACGCGCCAAGCAACAGTACCCGCTCCCCCGGTTTGATGTCGAAGTCGACGTGTCGTAGCGCGAAATCCTTACGTGAGGCGTGTCTCCATCCCCAATCATGTGCGGTCACGCCGGCCGCTGTTGTGTTCTGAACGTCAGTGGTCATTCGTCGTTCTTTCTTCTGATTGTCATGCTGTTGTTTCGTATGCCGTTGTCATGCGATGCGCCATCACAAGAAAATCCCGCACCACCTTGATGTGATGCGGGATTTGCTTGCATCGGACAATCAGACCAGTTCCTGCGTACGACCGGATTCGAAGCGGTCGAGCACGCCGGTCTTGGCGATGGCCACCTGCAGGAGGTACATCACCGCGCCGGCGAGCACCGCGCCGGAAATGGCGGAGGCGATCAGGTAGATGCTGACGCGTAGCGCGCTCCAAGCCGGATTGGTAAGCCAGTAGTACAGGCCGCAGCCGACGCCTGCAAGTGCGCCGGAGATCGTGGTGGACAGCAGGTCCCACTTCTTATAGGCGAAGATGGCAAGACCGATTTCGGCGCCGAGGCCCTGCACGATGCCGACGATCAGCGAGCCGCCGACGCCCCACTGGTTGCCCATGGTGAGTTCGAGCGCGGCCGCGAGGGTTTCCGCGAACAGTGCGGCTCCAGGCTTGCGCACGATGATGGCGGCCAGAGGGCCTGCGAACAGCCAGAAAGCGTTAAGCAGGCCTTCGAAGCCTGGAGTCACCGCCTCGAAGAGGGCCAGCGGCGCGGTGCAGACGATGTCCCAGCCCCAGAAGATCACGCCGGATGCGACGGCGATGATGGCTGCGACGACGATATCGACCACGCGCCACTTGTTGTTGTGTTTGCGAACTGCGGAAGACTGGTTTTCTTCAGTCATGGGATATGTGCCTTTCTCTTTTCGTCAAGGCACGGGAAATAGAGAGACGTCCGTGCGCCGGCATTACCCGGTATACGTTCATACGGTTGAAGCGGTTGCTTCCTCTCAGCCATTCGGCCCCCGTGTCTGCGCCTGATATTACACAGGACCCACGATTTACGTCGGTTTTGTCTCATAACGGATTCCGTATTCCGTGGCTGAGTCGCATTCCGATGTGTTGTTTTGGAGGAACGCTCCAACCGTATGGTGATTTTATTGAGGCAGTCTCATCAGCGATTCGGCAAGATTCTTGAATGTTTCTCCGATACCGTCCGACCGCAACGCGCCCTCTTTGGTTAGGACTGCGGGCCGGCCTGCTTCGCCGGTTTCGCGCAGTTCAGGCTCCAATGGGAGTTGTGCGAGCAGTGGCACTTCATAGCCGAGGCTGTGGGTCAGCTGTTCGGATACGCGTGCGCCGCCACCTTCGCCGAAGATGCGCAGCTTCTCGCCTTTGTGCTCGTAGTAGCTCATGTTTTCCACGACGCCGCGAACTTTCATCGGCACCTGCAATGTCACCAGGCCGGATCGTACCGCGATGTCGGAGGCGGATGGCTGCGGTGTGGTGACCACCACCAGTTCGGCGTTCGGCAGTGCCTGTGCCACGGAAATCGCCATGTCGCCGGTGCCGGGCGCCAGGTCGAGCAGCAATACGTCCGGCTCGCCCCACCATACGTCGGATAGGAATTGTTCCAAGGAGCGTTGCAGTCTTGGACCACGCCATAGGATGGCTCTGTCCGCGCCGGCGAACATGCCGATGGAGATCAGTTTCACACCCCATGCGGTGACGGGCATGAGCATGCCGTTGAGGTTCGTGGGCTGTGATTGCACGCCGAATAGCCTGGGCAGCGAGAAACCGTAGATGTCGGCGTCGATGGCGGCGGTATCGTAGCCGAGCGCCGCGAATGTGGCTGCCAGATTGGCGGTGACAGACGATTTGCCCACGCCGCCTTTGCCAGAGGCGATGGCGAAGATGCGGGTTCTGATGCCGGGTTTGTTGAACGGGTTCTGTTTACGTTCCGCTTTGAGGCCGGCCACCAGCTGGGTGAGTTTGTCTTGGCTCATGGAGCCGACTTCGATGCTGGGAATCAACGTGGCATCGGGATAGGAGGCGACCGCGCCGTTGATCTGGTTGGTGATGGTCTGCGACAGCGGACAGCCTTCCACGGTCAGTTCGACCCGCACCCGTACGTCGTACGTGTTGGTTTCGCCTGCCACTGGCGTGGCGTCAATGGCTGCGATCATACCCAAGTCGGTGACGGACCTGCCCAGTTCGGGGTCAATCACTTTGCTTAGCCGTTCGTAGATGCGCGCTTCGATGGTGCGCTCGTCGCTCATGCTTCCTCCTTATGCCGCGTACCACAGTAGCGGTTCGCGGCACGGCTCGCCAGATGGTGTGGCGATTATTCAACTGTTCCTGTGTCGAGCAGCTGTTTGAATTGGTCTTCGTTGAGCATGGGGATGCCCAGTTCCTCGGCTTTTGCGGCTTTTGAGCCGGCATTCTCGCCTACGACGACCCAATCGGTTTTCTTGCTGACGGATCCTGCGGCTTTGCCTCCGCGCAGAACGATGGCCTCTTTGGCGGAATCGCGGGAGAATCCTTCCAACGAGCCGGTGACCACGACCGTTTTGCCTGCCAATGTCTGTGGTAGTCCGCTGGCTTGGGCTTGTCCGACTCCTACGCCGGCGGCCTTCCATGCGTCAAGCACGGCACCGCGCCAATTGCCCGGCTCACGGGCCGCGGTGAACCATGTGACTACGGATTCCGCAATTTCCGGACCAATACCGTCGATTTGGGACAATTCGTCCACGCTGGCATGTTCGATGGCATCCAACGTACCGAACGCGCTGGCGATGGTGCGTGCGGTGGGCGGTCCGAGCCTGCGGATGGACAGGGCCACCAGAACGCGCCACAGGTCGGCATGGCGGGCTTTGTCCATTTCGTCGAGCATCTTGCGGGTGTTTTCCGCCGGACGAATGTACACCGGCTGCACGCTGGACGTGCCTCCACGGGATACCTTGATTTCCTCGCGGATCACCACGGCGTCATCCGGCACCACGTATTGCGGATATTCCGCGGTCTCGTCGATGTCGGCATCCTTGCGTTTGCGGGCGGCGGTAGGCGCGGTCCAGAATGCGGGCACCTGATGCCATAATCCGGATCCGCCCACGCGTTTGCGCACTTTCTTGATCTTGCCGTTTGACCCGATGGTCTCGTGGATTTCGATGATTGGGGCCTCGCGCCAGACGCGCACATCCTTGAGGTCTGCGGACGTCAACGAGAACAGCCCGGCCTCGCTGGACAGCACAGGTGTCTGCATGGGCGGCAGTTCCAGTCCCGCCACCGGCTCGTACGGTTCAGGCTCCTCACCGGGTTTCACCACGATTTCGGTGATGTTCGGCGCATACGTGTCGATGGAATCGGGCCTGTCCTCTTCGGGATTCGTCAGCGCAATGGCTGATTGGTCGCCCAGATGTTCGATATCGAACGCCTTGCGGGACGCCAGATTGATGATCCGCTCGGTCAGCTGCGCCGGGCAGGATTCCACGTTCGGGCAGCGTATATCTTTGTCTCCCTCTTTGGCGGGAGCGAGTTCCGCGCCGCAGCTCGGGCAACGCGTGGGCATCACGAACCGGCGGAGCTCGCCCTCGCGTCCCTTGCGTCGCTCCAGCACCGGACCGACGAGCTCGGGAATCACGTCTCCCGCCTTGCGCACCACCACGGTGTCGCCGATGAGCACGCCTTTGCGTTCCACTTCAAAGGGGTTGTGCAGCGTGGTACGGGATACTGTGGAACCGGCCACGTACACGGGTTTCAACACCGCCACCGGAGTCACACGTCCGGTGCGCCCCACCTGCACAGTGATGTCAAGCAGCTCGGTATTGACTTCTTCCGGTGGATATTTGTAGGCGATGGCCCAGCGCGGCGCACGCGATGTGGCGCCAAGGGAACGCTGCAATCCCAAATCGTCGACCTTCACGACGATGCCGTCAAGCGCGTGTTCGATGTCGCCTCGGTGTTCGCCGTAATAGTCGATCATGTCGAGGATTTCCTTGAACGACGTGACCTCACGGTTGTGCGGAGAGACGGGCACACCCCATTTCTTATACAATTCGTAGGCTTCGGATTGGTCGTTGACCACATCATGGCCGTTGCCGGCGTGCCCCGCACCCCAACGCAGCGATCCGATGCCGTGCGCGTAGAAGCTCAGGCGACGGGTTGCGGTGATACGCGGATCCTTCTGTCTCAGGCTACCTGCGGCCGCGTTGCGGGGATTGGCGAATGGCGCGCGACCGGCGTCCTCGTTCTCGGCGTTCAGCTTGTTGAAATCGTCCCATCGCATGAACACTTCGCCGCGGATCTCCACGAATTCGGGAATGTCTTCCTCCGGTCCGGCAAGGTTCTGCGGAATGGTGGAGATGGTGCGCACGTTGAGAGTGATGTCCTCGCCGGTCACGCCATCGCCTCTGGTCAGACCCTGTTCAAGCACGCCGTTGCGGTAGATGAGGTTCAGCGCAAGACCGTCGATTTTCACCTCGCAGGTCATGGGCAGTGGCTTCGATTCGGGCCAATCCAATCCCCTGAGCACGCCGTCGTACCATTCGCGCAGCTCCTCGATGGAGAACACGTCATCGAGGCTCATCATGCGCGATGGATGACGTACGGAAGCGAAGTCGTTGGAGAACGTGCCGCCCACGCGATGGGTCGGTGACTGCGGTGAGTCAAGTGATGGGAACTGCGCCTCAAGCGATTGCAGGCAGCGCAATCTTGCGTCATATGCCGCGTCGGATGAGACGGGGGCATCGTCGATATAGTATGCGATCTGGTCTGATTCCACCCATGCGGCCACGCGCGCCCACAGCCTGGCCGCGGCTTCGGCGCTCATCGAAGCCACATCAACCTTGTCGAGGCGCATGGCGTCGGCATCGGTCGGCTGCAACGCGGCAATCCAACGTTCGCTGCCCGGAGTCAGCGAAGCCAGCCCCTCATCGGCCACGACGGCCGCGGAACTACCGTCGCTCTCCGGCGCGTCGAAATCCCATGCCAACTGTTCGGAATCATCACGATTCGTCATTGTCACCGCTTTCCCATCATTTCCGCCATGCCGCGCGGATGTCCACGCCAGCACCGATTATCGCACAAATGTTCGACCGTTTTGTTAGTTGTTCAGAGAGCGCAGGAACTGCACCTGCACCACGTCGGCACCGTCATGGTCTTCGTAATCCATGCGCATCGCGGCCACCGACAGGGTGCGTGCGGGCACGAACATGCCTTTGTCCACGCAGACGCGGGCCGCTTGGTGCATCAGGGGCGCGACCGGCGTGTTCGGCCATACCGGCAGTCCGGCGTCGGCGAGCACGTGGATGGCTTCCTGCACGTTGGTCGGCACCGGAATGCACTGCGATTGCGCTCTTCCGATCAGTTCCTGCAGTTCGCTTTCGAGCATGGCGATACGTCCGGGGGCAATCTCCTCGCTCATGATGTATGAGGCGGCGGCAAGGTCGAAGTGGTCGCACATCCATTCCGCATAGGCGAGGCGATAGTAGGCGAATGAGGCGTCTTCCCGGTCAAGCGCGACGTTCAGCGCGTTGAGGCATGCCGCACGTGCCGGATCCCAGTCCTCGGCACGCCCCAGCTGCACGGCGAGCTTGAGGTGCGACAGCGGGTATGCGGGGGCGTAACGCACCATGGCGTTCAGATGCGGCAGCGCGGCATCGACGCCTTTGACTTGGGCGAGCAGGTCGGCAAGCTCCATATGCATGTAGAACAGGTTGTCGGGAATGAGCACCGTTCTTTCGCCTTCGGTGGCGAACATGCGGTTGTAGATGACGCGTTCCGCATATGAATTGAAGTACCGCGGCACGCCCGGATTTTCAGCGAAGATCCGGTCCATGCGTTCGAGTGTGGACTGGGCGGATTCGATGGCCCGCTCGACGTCTCCGGAGAACAGCATGTCTCGTGCCTTCAGACGTTCGTCATCGAGGGATTGTGCCAGTTCGAATGAGAAGTCGGGCGTGTCTTCGCCGTCGATCAGCGCGCTGGTGACCTGCGGTGCCAATTCGGTCAATTCCGGATCGGATATGGAATTGATGATGTCCATGGCCTGTTTGGCTTTGGCCACCGATTCGAGTCCGTCGCTTTGCGCAAGACGATGGAACTCCCCCACGGCGCGCTGCAACAGGTCGACACGCTGGATGGACAAGCCCATCATGTTCTCACAGCCGAACAACTGCGCCGTGCCGTCATCAAAACGAATGTCGGACAGTTCGGGTTCTTCTTGGCTTCCCGCCGGTGAGAATCGGCTGTCACGAAGGTCGAAGGCCGCATCGATGGGTTTGAGCGCGCCTTTGCCGTCCACGTCCATTTCGGCGTCGAACATGCGGTATGTGGCGGTTGGAGGGGCCAATCCGTCAGTGTCGAGCCGCTTCAGGAACTCGTCGCGGGTGAAGGTGACGGTCACCAAGTTGCGTACGGTCGGGTTTTTGCGCAGCTGCGCCATCGGATCGTCGTCATCATCATCGAGGTAGGTGTCGTACTCCGTTTTGTCGCTGGCGTCGTCCCGCATGGAGGCGTCGTCATCATCGGCGCGTCCGTCCGGTACCGCGAACGCCATTTCGTCGAAGTCGATGTCTTTCATCAGGTCTTCGAACTGGCCGTCCACCGTATCGTCTCCAGTGCCAACGCTATCCGAGCCAGCCGAATCGTCGGAATCGATTGATTCGGATGAGATATCGGTGGTTCTCGGAGTGACGGGCCGAGCCGGATCACCATGGTAGTCGCCGTCCTTTGGAGCGGCTTTGGATCCGGATGGCCTCATGTCTCCGGTACGGATGCGTTCGAAGGCGCTTAACGCCTCGCTCATCAACTCGCTGATGGCGGAATCCTGTTCGGCTACGGCCTCTTCCAGACCAATCGAATCGATGTGCATCGACACGCGTTTGACATTCGGATCGGCTCCGAAGCTCAGCGCGGCCATCATGAGTCCGACGCGCAGATTGTAATCGACGCTCATACGCGTGCGTTCGACGTCGGTCAGGTCGATCCACGCGCGGCGCGATACGTCGTATCGGGTGAACGGCATCATGGACACTCCAGCAGAAGTGAAGCCGATTGCGACTTCGCCGTCGCTGAGGTCGCACCGGAAGTCAACGTCGAAACGGTATGGCAGACGCAGGCTGCGCAGCAGACGGGACATGGTCTGCCGGTACACCCATTCGGAACCTCCGTCGGCGCCGAAATCGCCTTCCAACACGTTGTCCTTGGTTGATTCGGCGACTTCACGCCGGAAGTCGGCCGCGATATCCGCCAGTCGGCTGGCGGCCTGGATGCCGTCTTCCCGGTTCGGGTCGAGGATCGCGCCGAACCGGTCGTCCGGTTTCAACGCGATCAGCGCCGGATTCTCCAGCAGGGCGAAGTCGATCTGCGCGGCTTCGGCACGCGTCACCGTGTCCTCCGTGGGGAGAGCGCCGATGCGTGCGTTACGTTCCAGCCATGAGCTGACGGCGGCGAAGCGGTTGAGGTTGCCCTCGATGTTGAGGGCGCACAGCACTGCCGAGAACGGCAGGGAGGAATCCCATGCGAAGAAGTAGCATCCGGAATAGCTGGATGTGTACAGGCGCAGCGGTTCCGCTCCGTGCACAGCTTCGAGCCCTTGATCGGTATCGAGCGCGTGGGCTTCGCGCATCAGATCGGCGAAGTAGTCTTCCAGGCCGGAGGCGCGCATGCCATGCGACCGGGCGCTCATGGTGTCTCTGATGGACCGTCGGATGGCGCCTATGGGCGCTTCGCGGTTGAGCCTGCGGAAAATGTTGCCGGAACCGAAGCCGACGAGCAGGCCGTTCATCTGTGGCAGCATGTAGGCGGCGAAGAACGCGATGGTGATGGCGTCCCGATATTCGAGGTCGAACCGCATATTCGCTGGCAGGTTGGCGCGCATTTGCTCAAGCGTGTAACGGCTGCCGGTTTTGAGCCATGAGGCGAGCCACATCATGCGACCGCCCGGCATGCGTCCCACGACGCCGCCTTGCGTGGCGCGCACCGTTTTCGGATTGCGGCTGGCCGCATGGCCGAGTCTTGGACCGTCCGCCAACGTAAGGGTTTCCTCTTTGACGAAGACGAACCGCGGTTCGAGTTCCTGCGTGTCCATGTCCGGATCGGTGCCGGCGAAGACACGCGCTTTGCCGTCCGCGAGCGCGATTTGGGCGAAGTGGTCGCTGTCGGTGAACAATCCGATGGAGAAGGCATGGCCGTGGGTCTGCGGCAGTTGGGCCCATCCGAGGCGGAATCCTCCGGGCACGCCTTCGAATCCGTCGATGACGTGTCGTTTGATGAGCGGATTAAGCCGGATGGCGTTGCGGGTCAGTTCGTCGACGATGTCGTCGGGCTTGTCAAGCGCCTTGCCGAAGGGGTTGGCGTGGATGTGGCGCGGCGTGGCCTGGTTGACGAGTCGCCGCACATTTTGCCTGACGCGTTCGAGCATGGTCCGGTTATGTTCCGGTTGGCTGGCCGGGTCTGATGGTGTGCGGTGAGACATGTGTGCCATTCTTTCAATCCAACGCGACATGAAGCTATTAGAATAATGACGTGACTTTTTCGAAGCAGCGTTTTCAGGCACGTCGTCGTATGTGCGCAGCCATTGTAGTCGCTTTCGCGGTGATGGTGGCGGTCGAGTGCGTGTTGTGCAATATGCCGTTTTGGCGTTCCTTGGCCGCATCGGGTGATTCCGCCGCCGCGTACAACGTGCTGGGTCCTGGGCTCGAACGTACTGACGAGGGGTTGTTGAAGGTCACCGATCCGACGCAGGCATATATGCAGGTCGATGCGGATGGCTCGTCGGAATATGTTCGTATGGATCCGGTGTCTTCGAAGGCGTTGGATAAGGCAGCCAGACAATCGGAGCAGGTGTTGCGCACGGTTCGTGTCCGTCCTGATGTCAATCGCAGGGCCGGTACGGTCAGTTCGGTGTCGGTGTCTTCGCCGCGTTCGCTGTATGTGCATGCGGCGGCTGCAGGTGGTTCGGTGTGCGTGCGGATTGTCGAGCCGAAGGGTTCGCTGATTCCGTTTGATGCGGTGCGTGCGAATGTGCGTGTACCGTTCGCGTTGAATCCGTTGCGTATCGGCGTGATGGTGGCCGTGTTGGCGATGGTACTGGTGTGGAGGCCTGGTTCGCGGTTGTGGCGGATGCCGTTGGATACGACGAGTGTGAGGCAGCGTGCGTGGCTGGGGGCGCTGCTGGCGGTGCCTGTTGTGGTCACTTGTGCCGTTGTGGTGTGGCAGCTGGTGGAGGCGGCTCCGTTGAGTTTCCATACGAAAGGCACGTACACGTATGATTTCGACCAGTACGATTACGTGGCAAGGGCGCTGCTTGATGGTCACGCGTGGTTGGATTTGGATGTGCCGGATGCGTTGCGTGACGCGGCGGATCCGTATGATGTGGCCACCCGGCAGCGGTTGCTTGCCGATGGCGTAAGCCCAGTGTATTGGGATTACGCGTTCTATCAGGGGCACTGGTATTCGTATTTCGGTGTGGTTCCCGCGTTGTTGTTGTTCCTGCCGTATCGGGCGGTCACATCGTTGTTCGTCGATGGCGGGCTGATGATGCCCTGCGGTGCGGCCGTGCCGCTGCTGATGCTTGGTTTTCTGGTATTCGGATGTCTGCTGGTGATTCGTGTGATATCCCGAATTCGTCCGAATGCGCCGTTGGCTGCGGTCAGTATGCTGTGCGTGTTCATGCTGTTGGCTTCCAATGGTTTGTATCTGTGGTATCGGACGAATTTCTATTCGGTGCCGATCGCCGCCTCCCTGTTTCTGAGCGTGTTGGGATTGTGGCTGTGGTTGGGCGCCGCCAAGCGGGTGCCGGTGTCAGGCGATCGGATTCGTGAGGTTGATGGCACGCAGTCGTTGTCGTTGCCCCATCTGGCTGCAGGCTCGATGTGCATTGCGGCCAATCTGGGGTGCCGTCCGCAGTTCATTCTCGTGGCGTTGCTGGCTTTCGTAATATTCTGGCCGCAGATTCAGTCGATTTTCCGTCACGCCTCCAATGATTCCTCCCTTCCCCATATGTCGGTCTGGCGTCTGATGCGCGCGCCGTTGGCCGCATTGCTTCCCGCGTTGATTGTGATCGTTCCTCTGCTGACGTACAACGTGGTCCGGTTCGGATCACCGCTCGACTTCGGCACCTCATATCAGATGACGGTCACGGATATGACCAGTTATCGGCAGCCATTGTCGAATCTTGCGCTGACCATCGCATATTACCTGTTCCTGCCGTTGCGGTTCACGGATGCGTTTCCGTTCCTCGCCGTCAATCCGGCGCCTCTTCCCACTTGGGGATTTACCGAGGCAATGTCTGGCGGCTTATTCACGATAGCTCCGTTGACGTTGGCCGCGCTGGCCTGCCCGTTCCTCTACCGGCGTATGCGCAAGGCCGGGCGCACGAACACATGGCTGTTGTTGACATCCAGCCTGGCATTGGGATTGCTGCTTGTGGTGATTGACTCCCGCATGGCTGGTTTGGGATGGCGGTACATCGCCGATTTCGGATGGCTGTTTGCCTTGGCCGCGTTGCCTTCGTTGCTGATCGTACTTGATTGCGGCAAGCCGCGTCTGCGTTGGGTATGTCGTGCCGGATTCCTCGCGCTGCTGCTGTTCACGCTGGTTGTCGCGCTGATGTCGTTGTTCCTGCCCGGGCGTGACGATGAGATGTTGCGCAACAATCCCGCCCTCTATCTCGACGTGCAGTCCTGGTTCATGTTGGGTTGACGTCCGGCATAAGCTACATCCAGTAAAAATTCAGGTTTCTTTCCTGATTCATATAGCAGTTTTTCCGGTTTGCTCTGAGTTTCATCGGCAATCATAACGATTGTCATCATTGTTGCTTTGAGTTATGTTCCGGGGGTCGCCAACCATGAAACCGCTTTCGCCGCCACGCAACCATCCTCGGGCCGCACGTTGGATGCCGAAGGCGACATCGTGCTGCTCACCACCGAACTGGGCCGCGACGACAACGCCGTGCAGGACCAGGTCGTCAAACTCGATGCCGAAACCAGCAGTGTGACGCGACTGTTGGATTTCGGCAGCCTGTTCGCCGATTACAAGGCGTCCGCCACGCATGCGGGCACGGACGATTCGGATGAACTGCCGGTGAACCTGCGCGCGGTTGCGCCTGCGGTTCGTTACAATCGGCGGTATGGGTTTCTTCGATTCGCTGTTCGCCGGTAAACGTTCCACACCGGCTTCGTCCGTCACGTTCCATCTCGACCAGGCCGCCCACATGTACGAGGACGGCAATATCGGCTTGGAGGCCACCACGCTTGATATCACACCTGACAGCAAGCGTGTGGCGGTGATAGGTTTGAACGGTGCCGGCAAGACCACGCTGCTCAAATTGTTGGATGGCGCGTTGGCCGCCACGTCCGGAACGGTCCGCATCGAAGCGGACGGTACCGCATACGACCCCGCCGTGAAACGCGATCTGAAGCATGTCGAGGATCTGGTCGGCCGCGTGCGGCGCGAAGAGATTCCGAACGCCTACTACAAGGCGGCTTCGATTCGTGAGGCGATCGACCTGCCGTTGAAGAAGCACAAGGTGCCGGAAAGCGAACGTCAGGCGATCATCGGCAATCTGTTCGCGCATTTCGACTTGGCTTCCGTGGCCCGCGAGCCGGCCTCCGCTTTGGATAGCGAGAAGCGGCATCTGCTGGCGATCGCGGCCGCGTTGAGCTTCTCCCCCGCTGCGATCGTCGCCGACGAGCCGACCAAGGGCTTGGACGAGGTGGCGTCGGCGCGCGTGGCGAAGGCCCTGTTCAGCTATGACAAGCAGGTGGTGTTCGCCACGCATGACACGGATCTGATCGTCCGTCCGGAATATGCGATCGGCCGCGTGCTCGTTGTCGACGACCATCGTGTGGTGTTCGACGACGTGCCTCGTGAGGCGGTCGATTTTTACACGGATTTGGTTCGTTCGAAGTATGAGGCGGCGAAGGGCGACAGGGCGTAGAAGAGATTTCGGACTCGGCAGTCCGTTCAGCCGATCAGTTCGTTGACGGTGTCGATCACCACGTACACGTTATGCCGGAAATCGTTCGGTTCGGGCAGTAGTGAGATGGCCAGATAGCCGTTGGAGGTCATGTCGAAGAAGTAGCCGGGCTGTCCGGATACGCCGTGGCGTTCGATCATGTGCAGCACCAGCTCGTTCTCGTCGAGCACGCTGGGCACGCGCAACAGTACGTTCCATCCGCCTTCGGCACGCAATACGCTGACGAGACCTTGCTCGTCCGCGTCGAGCATGGCATGCAGTGCTTTGAGATTGCCGCGCACACGTTCCTGCACGCGCGCGGTCTGCGATGGCGCCGCTTCAAGCAGTGCGGGAATTTGTTTTGCGACGATCTCGCTCATGGGCAGATAGTCGTCGGCGATCACGTCGAGACGACGCTTGGCTTCCGCCACGTCTTCTGCCGGTCCGGACACTTGGATCCAGCCGACTTTGGCATGCGGTGCGGCGAGCATTTTCGAAAAACCGTCCAACGCGAATGTGAGCGCGCCACGCTCCCCCGCGAGTCGTGCGTTGCCTTCGAATGGTTCCAAATCGTAATCGTAGAACACTTCGTCGGCGATAATGGCCACGTCGTGGTCCCGGCACAGGCGGACGATCGCCTCGCGTTCCGACGGTTTGACGTACGAACCGGTCGGATTGTTGGGGTTGATGAGCACCAGCGCGCGGATGCGATTGCCGTCCGGGCCTTCCAGCGCGGTTTTCAGTTCGGCCACGTCGATGTACCAGGAGCCGTCGAATCGTTGTTGGTATTCGATCATGTCGACGCATTCGAGGCGTGCGATCGATTCGATGAGCGGATAGCCGGGTTTCGGTGCGAGCACGGCGTCACCGGCATCACACAGCAGTTTGATAAGCCACGAGTAGGCTTCGGAAGTTGAACTGAGGATGTACAGGTCGTCCGGCGAGCAATGGCCGATTTCCTGCATGTCAAGGAACGCGGCCAGCGCCTCACGCGCGTAGCGTTGGCCGCGCGGGTCGGCGGAGTAGATGTCCGGCACAAGATCCGGAGCCAGCGCGTGCCGTGTCGGATTGGAGTCGTTGAGCTTGCCGAGCGGTCTGCCGGCTGTTTTGGCGGTGGCTTCCGCCTTGGCGATGGGATTGGGCTCACTGATGTCGACTCTTGAGGAAAAACGCATGCTCTCCACCCTACTCCATGGACTGCCGTCTTCCATCTGCGGCACATGGAACAACGAAAAAGGCCGTCCGACAAATCGGACGGCCTTGTGACAACCTAATCGGTCAACACATCACTTCTGCTTGGTGCTCGCGTAGTATGCGGCGCCGATGATGCCGGCCTCGTTGTGCAGCTTGGCTGCGACGATCGGGGTCTTGATGTCGATGTACGGCAGGAACTTCTCGGAGACGCGGGACACGCCACCGCCGACGACGAACAGCTGCGGGTCGAAGTAGAACTCCATGAGGGAGTAGTACTTGGTCAGGCGCTTCGCCCACTTCTTGTAGCCCATGTCGAGCTTCTCGCGGA